>Ga0105239_10000300_pt1 | contig 73306 bp, 53 predicted proteins | sample KBSC44metaG_FD_92761 | JGI IMG/M metagenome (GOLD analysis project Ga0105239, IMG submission 92761) | Corn rhizosphere microbial communities from Kellogg Biological Station, Michigan, USA - KBS C4-4 metaG | ecosystem: Host-associated > Plants > Roots > Rhizosphere > Soil | place: Michigan, USA...
CATCGGCTGGCGTCGCGAGCGAGATCTCGCCAGCGACCGCCTCGGTCGCAGGATTGATGATCGTCTGCACCTGCCCGCCCTGCGGTTCCCCCCAGCATCCGTCGATGTAGATTTTCCGATAGTCCCGCATGGCTTCATCCTTCTTCCGCATATCGCCAGACATGGCTGAAATTCCTGCTTGCCGGCTCGACGTCGCCCCTAGACGTAAGTTCTATTTTTGAACTTGCCGTGTTCCAGCGGGATGGCCGGGCGAGACGCACAGCGGGAGCACCCTCCCCCCGGCGCCTCCACCACGGAGGCGCGGGTGTTCCAGCGGACGGACGCGCGGCGCCCGCCCGTCCGGCATCGACTAGAACGCGCGTTCCGGCATGAGATCGCGGACTTCGCGGTGCTGCAGGTGATGCTGGGCGTCCTTCTCGAACCGCCAAGCCTCGGCCTCGATGACGGCCTTCAGGCTCGTCGCCGGATGGCCGAGCAGCCGTTCCACGTCGTCGGTCACCTCGGCGATATAGCGATCGCCGCCATTCTGGATGGCCAGGTTCATCAGGTGCGCCGCCGGATGGTCGGGGATCGGCGGCATCGCCTGATACATCAGGGTGCGAAACTCCTCGAGCGTCGAGGGTTCGTAGGTGATCTTGCGGCCCAGGGCCTCGGAAAAGTCCTCGGCGAACTCGTACCAGTTCTTGCGGACGGGGCCGGTCAGCTTGTGCGAGCGACCCACATGCGCCTCCGGATTCGCCAGCGCCTCGATACAGACGTCCGTGACATCGACCGTCGCCACGGGAGCGGTCTTGGCGTCGCCGAACGGCAGACGGATCGTATCGTCCTGGCGGATCGTCATGGCGGGAATCCAAAGCGTGATGGGGTTCTCCACGAACATGGCCGCCTGGATGTGGCAGATCGGCAGGCCCGACCAGTCGAGCGCCCGCTCGCCGGCCCAGTGGGCGCGCTGCTGGGGCGACCACTGCACGTCGGCCCCGAGGAGGTCGATGCGCTCGGCGTCCGGCAGGGACATGTTGTCGAGCGTCATGTAGTCCTGCTCGTAGTCGGACATGTTGACGAGGATTTCGGTGTTCCCCTCGCGCTTGGCGGCGGCCGCCATCAGGACGGTCGCATCGGCGTAGGAGGGGTCGAGGCTCATGCTGAAATAGATGCGCCGTACGCCCTTGACCGCCCGGGTCACGTCGCGCGGATTGAGCAGGTTGCCGACGAACACCTCCGCGCCCATGTCGCGCAGGTTCTGCGCGCGCTGATCGTCGGTCCGCACGAAGGCGCGAACGGCGTGGCCGCGCTCCAGCAGGCCTCGAACGACCGTACGGCCGATGCTGCCGGTCTGACCGCCGGCGCTGGTCACGAGGATGGGGGGATTGTTGGCCATGGAGCTGTTTTTCCGAATCTAAGTTGGGATGCGCGCCAGAGGTCACGGCGCGTGGAGGAGGCGCTTCTGAGGTCGCGCCGTCAGGGCAGAGGAATGCGGACCGGCAGGTAGGTGTTGGCTCCCGCGCGAGCGGCGGCGCGCACATCGACTGTTCCATCTGCCATCTTTGCGTTCCTCACACCTGATGTTCTCGAACCAGCCAAGCCGTGCGGGCCGTCCAAACGGAGCGGAACGCCTAGAAAGCCGGACGCCCTCAATTAGGGGCATATGAGACTTATCATCGACTCAGTGCTAAAACAACACTCAATGCGGTGCGCTGTCCGTGGAATTCGTGCTACAGGACCGCTTCTGACGACGCACGGGAGACCCATGCCAAGTTCACCGACGGTTTCCGGCGAAGCGACGGACCTGCCGGCCGCCTGCAACTGCAACCAGCTGCGCCGGGCCGCGCGTCGCATCTCGCGCTACTACGATCTCTGCCTGGCGGGCACGGGCCTCAGGTCGACGCAGTACACGCTACTGGGCTACCTTGAGAGCGAGGGGCCGATGACCATGGCCGCGCTCGCTGCCCTGCTGGCGATGGACCGCGCGACGGTGGGACACAACCTGCGCCCAATCGAGCGTGAGGGACTGGTCGACATCGCTGTGAGCGAGGAGGACCGGCGCGCGCGGCGCGTCTCGATCACGACCGCGGGACGGCAGGCCCTGAGGGTCGCCTATCCGGCCTGGCGGCGCGCACAGGCGGACTTCGAGACGGCCTTCGGAGCCGGCGAGGCCGCCAAGATGCGCGAGCTCATGGTGCGGGCGGTCCAGACGCCCTTGCCGGGTCTTTGACGGCCCCAGCCGGCGAATTTCCCAAGTCGCCGGCGGCCGCCTCGCTCTCCGCCCCTTCGCGCCCGTGGCTTCACTCGTCTATGCGGCGGCGGTCGCACCTGACGCCGGCGAACGGCCCCGGACCAGCTCGACGTGCTAACTAGCGTTTTGGGCTTCCCGGAAATTCCCGCGAACTAACCGCGACATGCGTCGGACGGGGTGAACCAAGTGGCTCTCCACGATCTCCGATCTGCGTATCAAGGGGTCCCAATTCGCGGGATCTCTCTGGGCCTATCTGTAAAGTGTACCTTTCCCGCAAATCGGAAAATCAAGCGGGAATTGCGGCCTTCAAAGGAGTCGGACGGGCACCATAACGGACGTTGCGAGTGACGGCAAAGAGTCACCAGCGGACCATCGGGGCGTTGTGGGGTGTCCCCGCAGAAGGGGTCGGACGAGACTTCGGCTCGGCCGCAGGGAAAGCCCCCCCGACTTATCCCCTTAGAAGCTCCCAGGCTTCGATATCAAGGGAACGAGCAAGCCTATCCAACACGTCAATCGTGACGGCATAGACACCCCTCTCGATCGCGCTCACGTAGGTCCGATCTACACTGGCTCGGTGCGCGAGTTCTTCCTGCGAAAGGCCTTGCTTCTTGCGCAATCGGCGCAGGTTTGCGGCAAGGATTTTTCGGATGTCCATCATCGGCATCGCGCGCCGATGTCGAGAATATCACCACGGAGAATACTCTACATTTTCAACAAAGGACGCGATCGAGCCTACTCTCGAATAAGGTCTCCCGGATCGACTTCAAATGCAGCCGCCAGCTCTTCGAGGACATCGACTGTTGCGGCGTATTTGCAGTTCTCAAGATCGCTGACATAGGTGCGATCGATGTGCGCGCGAGCGGCCAGGGCCTCCTGGTTCCAGCCCCTAGCGTCCCGGAGTCGGCGAACATTTCGCGCGAGGTTGTTCCGCAACCGCATCATCCCGAGGAGATGCGGTTGTCGAGTATTTCACCACGGAGTATACTCTACAGAATCATCGTAGAGCGTGGGCACGAGGCGAACCGCGCATTGTTGCACGGCGTTGCCATGTCGGCTTCAGACATCCCTACCCCAATCGCCCTCGGCGTCGCCGAAGACGGCCCCCCAGAGTTCGAAACCCTCTATCGCCAACACCGCAGCTGGCTGTTCGCCTTCCTCCGCCGCCGCTTCGGCCCCGAACTGGCCGAAGACCTGACTCAGGAAGCCTTCACCCGCTCACTCAGCGCCAGCGGCCCGATCCGCGCCCCCCGCGCCTTCCTCCTCCGAGTCGCCCTCAACACCGCCCGCAATCAGATCCGCGACGCCGCGGCGCGGCCCCAACTCACAGCCGAAGGCCCTGAAAGCGACCGGGCCGCCACGGCCGCCGACCAGATCGATCTCCTGGCCCTCAAGGAGACGATCCTTGCGCTCCCGCCCAAGTTGCGGGACGTCTTCATGTTGAGCCGCTTCGGCGGACTGACGTATGAAGAGATTGGGGCGCACCTGGGCATTCCCGTGAAAACCGTCGAGTGGCGGATGTCCAAAGCGATCAGGCTGTGCGTGGCCCGAATGCGGGACTAGGCGTCAGGACATGAGCGACCAGGGGTTGCAGAGTTCGCGCAGCGAGACGGAGGCCGCCGAATGGTTTGCGCGCCTGAAGACGCGACGCGTCAGCGCCCAGACCCTGCGCGACTTTGAGGTTTGGCGACGCAGCGAAGGCCACGACGCCGCCTATCGGAAAATTCAAGCGACCTGGGGCGCCGCGTCCGTCCTGGCGCAAGACCCGGAAATCAGGGCTGCGACCCAAGCCGTGGAGTCTCGGCCGCCTCCGAAGCCGACGGTGACCTGGACCCCGATCCCGAAGGGGCCGCTGATCCTGGGGGTTTCGAGCGCCCTAGCCGTCGGGATCGTCAGCCTGCTGTGGTTTTCGAATGCCGGGCAGACTTACGCGACCAAGGTCGGAGAGCAGAAACTGGTCCGCCTGGAGGACGGCTCGCAGGTGAGGCTCAATACGGACACCCGCCTCAGGGTGCGGTTCCGGAAGGATGTGCGCGACGTCCAACTGCTGCGCGGCGAGGCCTTCTTCGAGGCCGCACATGATCCGGGCCGCCCCTTCATCGTCGAGGCCGACGACACCAACGTCCGTGCGGTCGGCACCAAGTTCGACGTCCGTCGACAGGCTGACGGCGTGTGGGTGGCGCTGATCGAGGGCAAGGTGCACGTCGATCAGGATCATAGATCCGCGTCAGCGGTGCTGCGGCCCAACCAGGAGATCACCGCCACGGCCCGCGGCATCTCGCAACCGACCGCCGTCGACGCCGCCCAGTCCACGAGTTGGACCACCGGGCGGCTCACGTTCCACGACGTCCCGCTCCGCGAGGCGATCGACCAGGTCAACCGATACGCTTCAACGCAGCTCGTCCTGGACGCGCCCGTCGGCGAGTCCCGGGTGACCGGCGTCTTCAACACAGGCGACACCCCTGCGTTCGTGGCGGCGGTCACCTCCTTCTTCGACCTGCGGGCGGATCGAAGCCACGACGGCGAGATCCACCTGGTCCGCAGCACCTCGCCCCCCGCCGAGTGAATTTTTCTCAGCTGGTCCACCAGGGTAACTCGTCCGTATCCGTGTCTTCACCCACTGGCGATCCACGCGACGACGGAAAGACCGACCCTCCTGGCCGGCTGATCTCGCGGCATCGTCAGGGGGAATTCCATTGACGACGCCTCACGCCCTGCTCCGGACGGCTTGCAGCCCGACGGTCCTCACGGCCCTGATTTCCAGCTTCGCGATCGCCCTGCCGGCCGCGGCCCAGACCGCACGGCCCATCAACATCCAGGCCGGTCCACTCGACGCCGGCCTGCTGGCGCTGGCCGCCCAAAGCCACGAGCAGGTTCTCTATTCTCCGGCCATGGTCGCCGGCCGGCGCAACGCGGCCGTGCAGGGCAACCTCACCGTGGAACAGGCGCTGGCGCGGATGGCCCCGGGTGTCGTGGTCTCCCGTCTGGGGCCCGGCGTCGTGACCTTGAAGGTGGTCGGCCTGGCGGCACCCATCCCCACAGCGGCCAGCTCGCGGTCGGAGGCCGCGCGAGGCGGCCCTTTCGCCACTGATCCGTCGGGCTCGGGACAGCCCGATGCCCGGGCGGCCGAGGAGCCCCCCGCGCTGCCGGCTACCACCACAGTCCCAGGCACGGTCAGCGAGGTGGAGGTGGTCGGCAGCCATATCCGCGGTGTCACGACCGCCTCGCCGGTGCGGGTGCTGGACGCCGAGGCCCTGCAGGCCACCGGCCACACCACCCTGGCCGGCGCCCTGGCCTCCTTGCCCCAGAACTTCGGCGGCACCGACAGCGAAGCCACCGCCTCCACCAACGCCGACCGGACCTCCACCAACAACACCTACGCCAGCGGCCTCAACCTGCGCGGCCTGGGCAGCAACGCCACCCTGGTGCTGATCAACGGGCGTCGGATGGCCGGCGCGGGCGCGAAGGGCGATTTCGCGGACCTGTCGACGATCCCGGCGGTGGCGGTGGAGCGGGTGGAGGTGCTGCTGGACGGCGCTTCGGCCCTTTACGGCTCCGACGCGGTGGGCGGGGTGGTCAATGTGGTGCTGCGCCAGCGCTTCGACGGCGCGGAGACCCGGCTGGTGGGCGGCGCGGGGGCCGGCGGCCATCCGGATGAACTGCAGTTCGGGCAGACCTTCGGCAGAAGTTGGCAGAGCGGCAGTGCGCTGATCGCCTTCGAATACGACCGGCGCGGCGACCTACCGGCCTCCGCCCGGGACTTCACTGCCAGCGCCGACCTTCGGCCCCTGGGCGGGACCGACCACCGCACCAGCAACGCCTTCCCCGGCAACATCTTGGCGCTGAACCCCACCACCGGGACCACAGGCCCGGCCTTTGCCATCCCGGCGGGCCAGAACGGCGTGGGCCTGAAGCCCGCCAACCTGCTGGCCGGCGTCGTCAACCTCTCCAATCCCCACGCGGGGATCGACATCCTGCCCGACCAGACCCGCGACAGCCTCTATGCGGTAGTCCGCCAGGAGCTCGGCGCGCGGGTCAATCTGCTGGCCGACGCCCGCTACGGCTTCCGCCACTTCGGCCTCGACACCGGCTGGCCGGCCTCGGTGTTCACCGTCACCCGCGCCAACCCCTTCTTCGTGGCCCCCGGCACCGCCACCTCCGAGCAGATCGCCTATTCCTTCGCCTCGGACCTGCCGCAGGGCCGGCTGGAGGGCTCTGAGGAGAGCCTGAGTTCGTCGGTCGGGCTCGACGTAAGGTTGCCCCGCGGCTGGCAGGCCAACAGCTGGGCGGCCTTCGCCCAGGAGATCGGCGAGGTCCACAGCCGCGGCCTGATCAACACCTCGGCCCTGCAGGAGGCCCTCGGCTCGGTGGCCGACCGGCCACAGACGGCGTTCAGCACGGCCGCCAACGGCTTCTTCAATCCCTTCGCCGGGACGCCGGGCGCCAACAGCTCGGCGATCACCAGTTTCATCGCCAGCGGCTTCAGCACCGCGCGGACCAAGGACCAGACCCTGACGGCCAGCCTGCAGGCCGACGGCCCGCTCTGGGACCTGCCCGGTGGGCCGGTTCGCGCGGCGCTGGGTCTGCAGGCGCGACGCGAGACCTTCGACCGCGGCGGCTCCAACTACCTCTCGGGCACTGCGCCCACGCCGATTTCGCCCACCGACGCCGAGCGCACCGTCACCGCCGCTTACGCCGAGCTGAACGTGCCGCTGGTCGGGGAAGACAACCGCCTGCCCGGCGTCCAGGGCCTGGACCTCTCCCTGGCTGGCCGGGTGGAGCGCTACAGCGACTTCGGGACTACCGCCAACCCACAGCTGGGCCTGCTCTGGAAGGTCGACGCCGACCTGCGCCTGCGGGCCAGCTACGGTCGCTCGTTCCGGGCGCCGGCGCTGCGCGAACTGGACGACCCGGAGCTCTTCGGCCCGTCGCTGCTGCCGGTCCCGGGCGGGACGACGGTGCTGAGCCTGCTGCTGAACGGAGGTAACCCCGCTCTGAGGCCGGAGACGGCGGTCTCCTGGACCGCGGGCCTCGACTACGCTCCGGTCGCCGTTCCGGGCCTCAAGCTCACCGCCGACCTCTTCGACATCACCTACCGCAACCGCATCGACCGACCGGCCATGACCAGCCTGGGCACGGCACTCAGCGACCCGACCCTCAGTCCTTTCGTGACCCACATCACCCCGGCGACAAATCCCGCCGACCGGGCGCTTATCGCGGCCCTGCTGGCCAGCCCGGCGCTCTCGACTGCCCAGGGCAGCTTCCCGCCGGAATCCTACGGCGCGATCGTTGACGTTCGCTACGTCAACACCGGCGAGCTGAAGGTGCGCGGCCTCGACCTCACCGCCGACGACCGGCTGACGCTGGGGTCCGACAGCCTGAACCTGGCCGCCAACGCCGCCTGGCTGTTCACCTACGATCAGCAGGTGACCCCGACCTCCAGGGTCGTGAATGTGGTCAACACCGTGGGCTTCCCCCTGCGCCTGCGGGCCCGCGCCAGCGGCGACTGGCGCCACGGGCCGTTCGGCCTGCTGGCGGCGGTCAATTACGCCGGCGGCTACCATGACACGCTGGGGGCGTCCCTGCGGGCCCAGACCACTGTCGACCTGCAAGTCCGCTGGACAGCGCCGGCCGACAGCCCCACCGGGCCGCTCGCCGCGACGCTCTCGGTGCGTAACCTCTTCGACCGCGACCCGCCCCTCTACAACGGCCCCACCGGATTCGGCTTCGACCCCACCAATGGCGACCCCGTCGGCCGGTTCGTGTCGCTGCAGCTCGTCCGCCGCTGGTGAGCGGGACGGCCTGACCCGGCCACTGGCGTGAGCCAGAGGTCCAGGGCCAGGCCGCCCCTCTCCGCCTTCCCACCTCCCAGCGACCTCACCGAGCCCTTCACATGCCGACGCGTCTCTCTCAGGCGCTGGCGGGTCTGCTCGCCTCCGCCCTCCTCGTCCCGCCCGCCGCCGCCCGCCCGTTCACGGTGGAGGATCTGCTGCGCACCGAATCCTTCGGCCAAGTCAGCCTCGATCCCGCTGGACGTCGCCTGGTGATCGAGCGGCGCGGCCCGTACGTCAGCTCTCCGGAATTCGACTACGACATCCGTACCGACTGGGCGCTCGCGCGGCTGTTCGTCGCCGACCTCGCCAAGCCCGGTCCTGCCCGGCCCCTGCTGCCGGCGGCGGCCGGCATGGGCTACCTTGCCGGCCCCTGGTCGCCGGACGGGCGGCGCTTGGCGGTCTACCGGCTCAGTGGCCATCGCTGGCGCCTGGGGGTGATCACGCTCGTCACCCGCAGCCTCACCTGGCTGGCTGCCGCCCCGGAGGACGCCCAGCAGGGCCGCACCGTCCAGTGGCGCTCGAACACCGAGCTTCTGGCGCTCAGCCGCGCCGATGGCCGCGCGCCGCGCAGCCTGCGCGGCTTCTTCGACTACGCCGACCGCCAGCCCGGCCGCTGGGCCGCCACCGCCCGCGGCCACGGGCAACCCAGCGTCATCGGCAGCGGCGCGGACCGGACCGCCCGCGACCGCGCCGCGCCGCACGAGTTGCTGGCCTTCGATCTCGCCAGGCACACCCGCCGGGTGCTGGCGCGGGGCGACCTCACCGACCTGGAGATCGCCCCCGACGGCCACGCCGTGGCCCTGCTGGAAGCCGGCGAGGACCTGCAGCCCAAGGCCGGCGAGCCCCTGCAGGGCGACTACGGCCTGGCCACCCAGATCCAGCGCCTCAGCCGCCTGGATCTCGCCACCGGCCGGCGCACCCCGCTATGCGCCGGCTGCGACGTGCTCAACGCCCTGCTGAGCTGGTCCCCGGACAGCCGCGACCTGCTGGTGTTCGCGCGTGGCCCGGACGCGCCCTGGACCGCCGGCGCCTTCCATCGCCTGGGCCCGGACGGCCGCGACACCGTGCTGGACCTCGGCGCCCATGTCCCGGCGCTCAGCCTGCGCCCTGAGGGGGTGCGCACGGGCTGGCTGGACGGCGCCCCGGTGGTTCTCGCCCATCCGACTGAGGCCCCCGACCGCGACGTCTGGCTGCGCCTCACCCCGGACGGTCCCATCGCCCTCACCGCCGCCCTCAAGGACCCGCACCCCGTGCTGGCGGCGCTCGGCGACGGCGCCGCGCTCGCGGTGGCCGACGGGGTCGCCTGGCGCCTCGATGCCACCGGCCACGCGCAGCAGCTGGGCGGCGCCCCCGCCACGGGCGCGGCCTGGCCTCGCCGCCTCTTGGAGCCAAGGCTCGGCCTCACTCCGCCCCGCCGCGATTGGATGCTGCTCCAGGACCCGGACGGCGCCCTGCGCCAGGTTTCCGCTGCCATCGGCCCCTCGGTCGGCTCAACGGACGTCGCCCCGGGCGCCTCGGGCGCGGGAGCGGTCCCGCGGCCCGCGGACAGCGAATTGCTGGCCTGGTCGCCTGCCTACAGAACGGCAGTGCTGCGGGCCGCCGACGACCGCGGCCGCCAGGCGATCGTCCTGGCGCGAGCCGGCGCCGCGCCCCGAACTGTCGCCACGATCAACGCCCGGCTGGCGGCCATCGACCCGCCGCGGGTGATCGCCATCCACCATCCCGGGCCAGACGGGGCGCCGCTCACCAGCTGGCTGCTGCTGCCGCCGCGCGCGGCGGGCTCTCCGCCCCCGCCCCTGCTGGTCCGCCCCTACCTGGGCGACAACTACCGGGCGGTCCGCATCAGCGCCCCCTTCGTGGGCGACCTGGTGGCCAATGCCCCGGCCTTCGTCGGCCACGGCTATGCCCTACTGCTGCCCAGCCTGCCCATCCGCCGCGGCGACCCAGCCCCTTGGACCGGGGTCGCCGACCGAATCCTGGCCATCGTACGGGCCGCCGCCGACCAGCCTGACAGCACCGGGACCTTCGATGCCGGCCGCCTCGGCCTGTGGGGCCAGAGCTACGGCGGCTACACCGTGGTCACGGCGCTCACCCAGTCAGAGGCCTTCAGGGCCGCCGTGGTCAGCGGCGCCCCAACCGATCTGCTGGCGATGTGGGGTACCTTCCAGCCCAACTGGCGCTATTCGCCGGAAGACGGGATCGACATCGCTTGGCATGCCGGCTGGACCGAGACCGCCCAGGGGGCGATGGGCGCGCCGCCCTGGGCGGCGCCGCAGCGCTATGTGGCCGGCAGCCCGATCTTCGCGGCGGACCGCATCACCACTCCGCTCCTGATCCTGCACGGCGACCAGGATGTGGTCGGCCTGGCCCAGGCCGAGACCCTGTTCACCAGCCTCTATCGACAAGATAAGGACGCCCTGCTGGTCACCTACTGGGGCGAAGGCCACATGCTGAACAGCCCGGCCACCCTGCGCGACCGCTACGCCCGTGGCTTCGCCTGGCTCGACCGGGGGTTCGGGATCAATCCACCGCCCGCGGCCGCCGTCCCACGTCCGGCACGAGCCGCTGCCAGGCCCGCACCCAGGACTCGGTGAGCGCCGCCGACAGCACCGCGCTCGCCCCACCGCGCCAGACCAGCTGCTGCGGGGTGAGCGCCTGGTCCAACGCGGCGCGGTCGATCAGCCCGGCCTCCACCAGGCAGCCGTCCAGCAGATGCGGCCGCACCCAGTCCAGGCTGTCGACCAGACAGCGCCCGTAGTAGGCGCTGAGGTCGCCCTTGGCGCTGCGCTCCAGCACCATGGCCGGAACCTCGCCCGTGAACGCCACCCGCGCCAGCGCCCGGCTGCGGCCGCCAGCGGTAAGGATTTCCACCGGCATGGCCAGGCAGAGCTCCACCACAGGCTGGCTAAGCAGAGGGAACAATTCGTCGACGGCGCGGCGGCGGCGGCTGTCGCCGCGGTAGACCAGGCTGTTGGCGAGGGCGGCGATATGCAGCCGCTTGGCCGGTCCGAGCCGCTCGGCGGAAGCCAGCCAGGGATGCGGCGGCCCGCCCCTGGAGCCCGCCGAGTCGCCCGGCAAGGCGCGGCGGGCTGATCCGGCCGGGCCACGACCCCGGCGCCCAGTGGCCCAGGCCTGCGCCAGCACCGCGCTCACGGGGCGGCCCGTCCAGCGCGCCACCTCCCCCAACCGGCTGGGCCGCCAGGCGGCCCAGCCCCGCCGGCGCGCCTCGTCCGCCAGTACCAGGGGCGTCGCCGCCCGGAAGAAGACAGCGTCACCGCCCTGTCCGGACAGCACGCCACTCGCCCCCAGGGCCCCGGCCCGCGCGGCCACCGTCCGGTCGTGCTCTCGGCCAAGCGCGGCCAGCGGAGGGCGCGGCCCCATCAACAGGTCGGCGAAATCCGCCTCGCACACCGGCGCCGCACGCATCTCGTAGACGCTGAGCGCCACACCAAGCTCGGCCGCCACCGCGTCGGCGAAACGACGTTCGTCGCCCGCCGGCCGCGACGCGGCGTAGAAATGCAGCCATTCGGCGACCCGGTCCCGAGCCGGCCCGGCGGCGGCCGCGACGATGGCGGAATCCACCCCGCCGGAGAGTTCGCCGATAAGGCGCGGATGATCCGTCGCCAGAGCCTGGGTGGCGTGCCGCACGACCTCCCGCAGCGCGTCGCAGCCGGAATAAAAGTCGCCTTCGAAACGGTCGGCGTGGTCGGCGGGCGTCCAGATGTTCGCCAGGATCCGCCCAGCCCGTGGATCCCACAAAGTCCCCGGCAGGACCGAATCCAGGCCCGCCAGGGCCGTCGCCGTCGCCGCCAGGCCCGGTTCGACCATCTGGAGCGCCAGGGCGTCCCAGTCCAGGGCCAAGCGCCTCGGCCAGAGCGCGGTCGGCAAGAGGTACAGGTCACCGGCGGCCACGGCGACGCGGCCCAGGGTCCAGGTCAGGACCTCCCGACCACCGCAGGGATCCCGATAGACGCCGACCTGTCCGGCCGCGCCGCAGAACACCACGCCATAGGCGCCCCAGGCGCTGCGGGTGAGCCGCCGCGCCGCCTCGATCGGATCGTCCGGCAGACCGGCCAGCAGGACCTCCAACGATCCCGCCGCGCCGGGGAGGGGATGCAGGTCGCCGACCAGCACACCGCAGTCCCCGGGGAGCGCCCGGATCGTCACTCGGCCGCCCACCTCGCTCCAGGTCGCCGCCCGGGCGCCCCGCCATCGGCGGGTCCAGCGCGGATCGCGATCCAGTTTTGCGGCGTGCTCAGCGGCCTCCGCCGTCGCAGCGGGATCCTCCGGGTTCCAGGACAGGACCACCCAGGCCGGCATCAGAGGACCAGGATCGGTTCGTAGGCGGCGACCCGCTCCCAGGCGTCGTCGAGCACCAGATCGTCGACCTGCAACCAGCAGTGGGCGGCGAATGGCCAGGTCTTCACCCCGAACACCCAGCGCGCGTCCTGCCCGTGACGGCGCAGGTGACGCAACAACAGGAAAGCGCGCAGCAGGCACTTGCCGGGCGCGGGTGCGAAGGAGACCCAAACCTGGAAGCGGCGCGCCCGCGCGATCAGCTGCTCATCAAGTTTCAGCCTCCGCGGCGAGGGCGCAGCAGCGAGAGCCTCAGCCACCAGATCGGATAGAGGCTTGCGCCAGTAGCCTGTCACAGCATCGCGGACCGCTCGCGCTATGGAACCAAGGTCGCGCCAGCCGAACGCCGGCGACGGCGCGGCGAGCAGATCGCGCGCCGGTCGCGGCAGATCGCGGACCGGACAGCATACGGAGAGTTGGGGCGGTCCGGCTTTACCTTCGAGGAGGACCCCGGCTTCCCGCAGCGCCGCAGTCAGATCGGCGTCGGCGAGGCGGAGGCGATCGCCGTCAGCGGACAGGCTCGCGGCCGCCCCCGGCAGGCAAACGTAAAGGTCGCTGGAGAGCTTCAGAAGGATGAGGTCGCCGTCGACCGGGGCGGCATGGACGTCCGCCGCCAGCCGATCAGCGGCGCGTGAGGGTCGAGATGAACCTGGCGACGGAGGGTGTGCGGCCGGCGCGAAGGTGTTCGACACCGGCCGCACGGTCTCCTCACTCGTATTCGAGCGGGAAGATCAGCTCGGCGACGCCGCTCTGACCGTCGGAATTGGTCAGGGCGCGGGCGCTGCCGGAGCAGACGAGCCGCGAAGTCGGGGTCGAGAGACGCTTGGACATATCAACCTCCTGGTTGGTTCGATCGCCTGGCTTGGCGACCGACCGATTGCACGCCCAGGTGGGACCCTATTCAAACTATATTGCAACTATAGAGAGTGCGCGCCCGCCCCCTGTTCGAGAAGCTCCGCCATTCGGCCGGCTAGCCGAACGCGCCGCGAAATGAATGCCTTCAACCGCCTCTGTCGATCTGGCGGATGATCGACCTCAGCTGCGAGTTCGCCGGCCTCGCCCTCAAGGTCTTCAAGCAGGCGAGGCTCCAGCCTTCGGACCGCCGCCAACTGGGTCTGGAGGCGCGCGAAATTGAGCGCGAGACTGCGACTTCCACTGTCAGCCGCCCACTGCGCGAACAGCCGCTCAGTCCACGAGACCGGATCCGAAACACGGTCGCCCGTCGGGGGGTGCTGATCCGCGGGCGGATGGTCACCGGCCAGTTCCATCGCCAAGGCCAGGTGCACGAAGCTGAGGCGATAAAGCGAGACGACGTCTACTCGGCTGAGACGGCGGACGAAGAAACCTTCGCCGCGCCGATCATCGAGCAGTCCTTCGCCAGCCAGGCGTGACAGGGCTTCGCGCACCGGTGTGGCGCTCAAGCCGAGTTCGGCGGCGATCTCCGTGGCGGCAAGGCGACGATCCAGGGGAATTTCGCCGCGACGCAGGCGGCCGCGCAATTCGGTGAGCGCGAGCACGAAGGGTTCAGGGCGTCTTTCGCTCATGCCCGTATCTCAAAACTGACACTCCGCGCCCCTTACTCACTGGCGATACTCAATGATCGGATTCTCTTGAAGTTGCAGATTCGACCTCATTCCACTAATGATTGCGCCAACACCGCAATATATTTGCGGTATATCTTCGCGATACTTGCGCTATATCTGAAATATAGAAGAACGTTGTTCGCCCTAGGAGGGCGGGCCACGCTTCGCGGCGATGCGCACGCAACGCACGCCGGCCTGGTTGGCCTGCTGCGCCAGGCTGAGCACCGGACCGAAGGGCTTCGCGGGCTCGCCGACGCCAGTCGCCACCGATGCGGCGAGTGTCAGAACGCAGACCGGCCGCAGCTCCATGAGGGTGTCGTTGGCGCGGAAGGGCGCGGCCCGGCCGTGCCGTTCGAAGTTCGGCCGCGCCAGAACCAGGCGCACATGCTTCTGGGACGCCCACCGCTTGGCGATCTGTTCGGAGCCCTTTGCCCCGGTCAGGGCCAGGCTCATGTCCGGCCATTCGCCATGCGCCCAGTTGAGCGCGTCGAAGATCCGCATCGCGTCGTCCGGCGTCACCGCATTCGGCGCGCCGCGGAACGCGATCACCTGGTCGCCGGCGTGCGATTGGCTGAGTTGCGACTGCTGATGGGCCCGAAGCGCGTGCGCGGCGTCGATCTGAGCGGCGGTCGCGCCAAGGCCGCGGACGCTGCCTCGCCAGGGGCTCCAGGTCTCGCCGGTGGCCACGGCATAGGCCTCGGCTGCGGCGTCCCGGACAATCTCCAGGGCGCGCACGGCGACGTCGGCGGCGTCGGTTTCGGCCTGCGCCTGTTGGAGGTCGTGGTCGGCCACCTCGCTGGCGTCGAAGTCGCGCAAGCCGCGCGCCAGAGCGTCACGGCTGCGGTCGGCCGTACGTTCCAGCCGCTGGACGCCGTTGTGCAGCCCGCCGATCACCGCCTCGGCGACGGCGGCGACGTGATCCTCGAGGGCGGTGCCCAGGACCACGTCGAGCAGTTCGTCCATGACGACCCGGCCGAGCTGGACCAGTGCGGCTTCTGTCGGGTGCGGCCGGGGATCTTCCAAGGCGGCGGTCATCGCGTCGAAGCCGTTGGCAATGTCGGCGGTGTTCAGGAAGGTGTTGAAAGCAGGCATGACGATCTCCTTGAGGGTGGGACGAGCCGGAGCTCGTGACCTCCTCGCCGGACCGGGCCGGCCGCCCGCACAGGGGCCCGAAGGGCGCGAAGCCTCCCTTGCGGGCGGCCGGACGGTCTGGCTCCTGCCTCCGCACGGTCCGGCTCGCCCCACCCTCAGATCGCCAATCCGCTCACCTTCCGACGCCGCCGCCGGCTCGACGTCGGCAGACCCGCATAGGCGATCCGCCGATGGTCGTCGCAATAGGGACCAGTGGCCTTCCAGCGGCCGCAGAAGGCGAAGTCCTGGGCCTTGGGATCGCCGAGCGGCCAATGACACTGGTGACGGCGCAGCGCCTCCAACCTCCGGACCAAGCCCGGCAGGTCGATGCAGGCCGACGCAGGCGGCGCGGGTTGAAGGGCGGCCGGCGGCCGGGCTTCAGCCGGCGGACGGATGGGCCTCGCCATCCGCTTGCGGCCAGGCTTCGGCCCGGACGCGCCGGGTTGGGGCTTGCGCCCGCCCAGGAGGTGCAGGCGATGAAGCTTCCCAAGCACGGCGTTGCGCGTGACTCCGTTGAGGCGTTCGGCGATTTCCGAAGCGCTCAGGCCTTCGGCCCATAGCGCCTTCAGGCGGTCGACTCGAAGGTCGGTCCAGACAGGTGTGGTCATCTGCGAGGGTCCTCGCCGGCCCGGGGAACCCCTCCCCGGCTCCGGCTCGCCCTCCAGCGACCGCCTCCTCCTCCTCCTCCTCCTCCTCCCGGCCGAACGGGATGGCCAAGACCGACGAGGTCAGGCGGCCGCCGGCAGGATCGTGTGCGCCGGCCAGCGCTCCAGGATCGCCGCCAGCACGTCCGGCTTGCCGAGCGGCACGAAGACCCTGGGCGTGTAGGCGATGATCTCGACGAAGCAGCCGAGCGCGATGAAGCTCGGGCGTTCGGAGCCGACCCCCACCACCTCCAAGCGCTGGCGGTCCATGACCCGCGCGCGGCGGAGCCAAAGGCCGCCGCTCAGGGCGAGGCTCGAACCCTCGTCCAGGACCAGGCGCCGCGCCGCGTCGCCGTCGCGCACCGCGCCGGCGACATCGGTGAGACCCAAGGCGATCTTCAGGGCGGTGACCTGTCCGGAGTCGAGGACGCGGCCCAGCCAACGCCGGCCGTCCGGCGCCTGCAGCCGGCGCACGGTGGCGCGCTGCTCCGGCAACCGGGTCCAGACCGGGAGCAGCAGGCCGCTGACCAGGATCAGTTCACGGGTGATCCACGGATCGGCGGCGGCGACCTCTGCCTCCCAGGCCGCGCGCCAGGCCGCCTCGTCCACAGCCTCCCAGGCGGATTCCTCATAGGTCTTAAGCGCTTCCAGCGTACGCTTCTCAGGCCGGATGAGCCTGACGGCGGGGACCAGGCGATCATCGTCCGTCGTGGTGGTCAGGCCCTCGATCACCAGGGCGGCGCGGCCGGACTTACGATTCACCGCGAAGGCGCGGGCCAGCGGATCGCTTCGGGTGAGGGCTGCATCGGCCGCCACGAGCTCGCGTCGCGTGCGCAGCTGGAAGGTCGTCAGGCGGGTCTCAGCCTGGGTCACGGGGTCGGTGCGGATCACCGCCTCGGAGGTCACCTCCAGGCTGTCGGCGACGATGTCCTCCAGGCCCCGGTCGAGCTGGCCAGCGGCGGCGGCGCGCTCAAGGATGCTGCCAAGGATCTCGTCGAACGCCGCGAACAGGCCGTTCTGGTCGGCGATCCGAAGGGCGAGCAGCCGGTTGAGGAAGGTGTTCATCGGCGGCATGTCGTCCGACGCCCGAAGCTCGCCCTCGTAGTCCAGCAGGCGCAAGCCGGTCTTGGCCTCGAAGGTCTCGCGGTCCATCGCCGGGACATTGCCGAAGTGAAGGGCGACGTAGAACGCCTGCAGGGCGCGGTGGGCCCAGGGGCTCTCCAGATTGTCCTCGGGGCGGAACAGCCCGGCGCCGGCGGTGCGCCGCTCGCCGCGGGTCAAGGCCCCCAGGCTGTCGAGACGCCGCGCGATCGTCGACAGGAAGCGCTTCTCCCCGTGGATATCGGTGGTGACCGGCCGGAAGAGCGGGGCGACCGCCTGGTTGGTGCGGTGCGAGCGGCCAAGACCCTGAATCGCGGTGTCGGCCCGCCATCCCGGCTCCACCAGATAGTGCACGCGACGCTGGTGGTTCGCGCAGGCCAGGTCGGCGTGGTAGCTGCGGCCCGTTCCGCCGGCCTCGGAGAACACCAGGATCCGCTTGCGGCCGGCCATGAAGGCGTCCGCCTCGGCCTTGGCCGCCGACGAGCTGCGCCGCTCGACGACCCGGCGGCCGTCGCGATCGACCACCCGGCGCGACCGGCCCGTGATCTCCGCCACCGCGTCCGTCCCGAAGGTGGCGAGAAGCGCGTCGAGCACGCCGGGCACCGCCGGGAGGCCGGCGAGATGCGCCACCAGATCGTCGCGCAGCCGCAGCGCCTCCTGGCTTACGACCGGGGCGCCGTCGACCACAACCGGGACCAGGGTGACGTTGCCGTCCTCGTCCTCGTCGGCGTCCATGGCCATGATCGGGAACGCGCCCATCAGATAGTCGAGAACCTGATCCTTCGGCGTCAGATCGACGGCCAGGTTGTTCCATTCCTCCGGCGGGATCTCCGCCAGGCGGCGGTCCATGACCGCCTCGTTGGTGGAGACGATCTGGACAATGGCCGAGCGGCCCTCGGCGAGGTCGGCGCGGATCGAGGCGATCAGGCTGGGCGCCTTGAGGCCGGAGAGCAGGTGGCCGAAGAAGCGCAGCTTGGCCCCCTCGAAGGCCGACATCACCGCCGAGGCGGCCTGCCCGCTGCGCGGCTTGCCTTCATCGGTGACGCCGACCGCGTCGAGCGCGGCGCGCAGGTTCTGATGGATCAGCTGATAGGCGTCCGCCCAGGCGTCCCAGATCGCGATGTCGTCAGGCGTCAGCGGATGCCGCAGCGCCTCGTATTCCACGCCGTCGAAGGCCAACGACCGCGCGAGGTAGAGCCCCATGGCCTTCAGCTCTCGCGCGATGAGCTCCATCACCGCCACGCCGCCAGCTTCCACCGCCGTCAGGAAAGCCTCTCGCGTCGGGAACGGCGCGTCCGGGCCGCCCCACAAGCCCAGCCGCGCGGCATAGGCCAGATTCTCGGGCGTGGTGGCGCCGGTCGCCGATACGTAGAGGATCCGCGCGTTGGGCAGGCGGTTTTGCAGTGCGAGCCCAGCGAGGCCTTGCAGCGAGGCCTTCTTAGGCCCGCGCCCGCCCTTCCCGCCGCCGGCCGCGTTGGCCATGGCGTGGGCCTCGTCGAAGACGATCACCCCGTCAAAGTCGGCGCCCAGCCAGGCGACCAGCTGGTCGAGCCGGGACGGCCGGTCGCCGCGCGCCGGCTGGCGCAGGGTCGGGTAGGTCGAATAGAGCACGCCGCGTTCCAGCCGGATGGCGTCGGCCTGCTTCCAGGCCGACTGCGGGGTGATGTCGAGGCGGCTGCCGCCGATCGCGCCCCAGTCGCGCCGGGCGTCCTCCAGCAGGGCGTCGTTCTTCGACAGCCAGACCGCGCGGGTGCGGCCCTGGGCGAGGTTGTCTGCGATGACGCCGGCGATCTGGCGGCCCTTGCCGCAGCCGGTGCCGTCACCGAGGAAGAATCCGCGGCGGAAGCGGACGGCGCCCTCGGCGTCATCGGCCACAAGGTTTACCTGGTGGGGCGCTTCGCCCAAGGACCAGGCGCCCGGCAGAAGCCCGGCGTGCGCCTCGCCGGCGTAGATCACCGCCTCCAGCTGGGCGTCGGAGATCAGGCCGTCAGCGATTACCCGCACCGGAAGCTGGGGCCGGTAGGTCGGCGCCGGCGGCGCCACCGAGGCCATGGGGCGGGACTCCACCAGCGGCGACGGGTGTGGCTGAGCCTTCGGGAAGCGGACGCGCCCCAGGGCATAGGCCTGGTACAGGCCGACATCGCGGCCCTCGCCCGACCAGTGGCGCAGCTCGTAGGCGACCGGCGCGGTCTCAGCGATCAGGGCCAGCCGCGCAGACGGCGCGGCGGCCCGCGCCCGCGGGGCCAGCCCCGAAGGATGAACCGCCCGGAAGGCCCGCGGCTGGGCGTTGGCTCGCCCCGGAACCGCGGCGGCGGCTGTGGCGGCCTCGCCGAGATCGTCCGCCCGGATGAGGAGCGGAAGTTCGGCGCAGGCCTGGCCGCGGTCGAGCACCAGCAGGCCGGTGTCCACCGTGGTCCCGTGCTTGGCGTAGGCCCGATCCGGGAAGGCCAGTCGCAACTGGATCCGTCCCCGGGCGGCCAGCCGGCGCTGCGCCTCGGCGTCCTCGAACAGGCGGCTGGGCACGATGGCCGCCAGCCGGCCGCCGTCGGCCAGGGCGGCGATCGCCGCCAGCAGGTGGTCTTCCAGGTGCTGGAAGGGCGGGTTGACCAGCGCCACCGGGAAACTGCCGGACGCGGTCAGCAGATCGGGCAGGCGCCGCGCGTCGTGCCGCGAGCGCGCGGCTTGCGGGAACAGGCCATCGAGCAGGCCCGCCCGGGCGTCCGCCAGCTCGTTCAGGGTCAGCTCGCCGCCGCAGCCCTCGGCCAGCACCGCCATGAGGCCGGTGCCGGCCGAGGGTTCGAGAACCTTGTCGCCCGGGCGGACCTGGGCGGCCAGGACGGCCAGCGCCGCCAGCTGCGGCGGCGTCGAGAATTGATCGAGGGCGAGTTGTTCGACGCTGCGGCGCGTGTGGGTGAGACCCTGGTCGCCGAGCTGGCCCAGCAGGGCGACGATGTCGGCCGGCGCATCCTCCAGCCGTGAGATCTGCGGCGCCAGACGCCGCAGCTGCAGCACCAGCGCCGCCTCCACCGCCTCGTAGGCGTCGCGCCAGATCCAGGCCCCCTCGGCGTCGGAGCCGCCGAAGGCGAGCGTCATGACGCCGGAGACCAGGCCGCGGTCGAGGGCGCGGCCGCGGTTGAGGTGGGGCGCGAGCGCGCGCGCGGCGGCCAGGACATTGGCGGCCTTGGCATCGGCGGCGGGCGGTGAAGCGAGATCGGCGAATAGGGGCAGAGCGTTCATGGCGGGGGTCCGGTTCGCCCGCCGCGGAAAGGCTCCTCCCTCCAGGTCCGACGGGCTCGCCCGTCCGTCCCCATCCTTCCGCTCCCTGCAGAGCTGGAGCCCCCACGCGGTGCGCAGGGGCTCCAGCCCGTTCTCGGAGGTTTAGGCCGCGAGCGGCTGCGCCTGCGCCTGCGCCTCGGCCTCCGGCTCGGCCGGGGCATCGTCCGCCACAGGGCCGTCCGCCGCCGGATCGTCCGGCGGTGCGCCGTCCTCGCCGGCGGCCGTCCAGCCGAGCACCCGCGGCGCCCACTGCCGCTCGGCCGCGGCCCCTTCGACGAAGGTCACCAGTTCGTCCTTCTTCAGCGAGGCGGCGCGGGCGTCCTCAACGGCCATCTCCTCCAGCATCCCGAGCAGCAGCTTCTTGGGATGCGCGCGCAGGAAGCCGGTGTCCGGCGTCCAGTGCGCCGAGAGGTCGGCATGGCAGAGGCCGGCGATCTCGGCCGCCTCGGCGCGGGCGGCCGTCCGCACGGACGAGGTGCGGCTTTCGCGCAGGTCGAGCGAGATGGCCACTAGCTCGGCCAGCAAGGCCATCTTCTCGCCGTGCGGCATCGCGGCCACGAAGCCGATGGGGCGTTGGCCCGAAGCCAGATAGGCCTCGCGCCGGGCGGCCAGACGGCCGCGGACCTCGCCGTCGAGGGCCGGGATCGCCGTGAAGCCGGCCCGGCCATAACCATTGGCCGCGATGGTGGCGGCGGACTCCTCGGCCCGGCCCGGCCCGTGGCCGTGGCCATGGAGGGCGAGCTGCTTGAAGAGCTGCGCGATCACCACGATGAGCGCCGTCCCCGGGTCGTCCGCCAGATCACGGATCAGGCCGCGGGTGGCCACGTCAGTCCGCAGTTCGTGCAGGACGTTGTTGGCGCCCGCCACATCGACCTCGGTCTCGGGCACGGCGATGTCATCGCGCGCCAGGCCGTACCGGCGAGCGCCAGCCATCGGCGCGCCCGGGTCGGCGTCATCCTCATCCTCGGCCGCCGCCTCGGCGGCCAGCTCCTCCTCCGTCGCTGGCCGCCGGAAGAAGGTCGCCATGATCCCGACCTGGCCGTCCGGCGCCAGGAGTACGGCGCCCAGGCCGCGGCCGGTCAGCGCCGCCGCCGCAATCGCCTGGTGCGCGTCCAGCCACGCGACCAGCGCGGAAACCGCCCCGTCCCCAGCCACGTCCACCTCGCCCAGCGCCGCCTTGCGGCGCGCGGCCTCCAGGCGCGCCTCGTCGAGGGCCGACGCCTGATCGGGGGTGAGGTCCGGCCGGTAGATGTAAGGCAACGGTTCGAAGCCGTCCGGCGCACGCAGGCCGCTGTCGCGGCCCACGAAGACCGTCAGCCCCTGGTCGGCGAAGTGGTCGACGAAGGCCTGGACGCGCTCGCGCCACAGGCGCTGCAGGATCTCGGGGTCCAGCAGGGTATCGGGCAGCTCTCCGAACAGGTCGGTGACGATCCGGCCGCCCGCCTCCCCGTACCGCGCCAAGCCCACGAGCCGAATCCGCTCGTCCTCGGCGGTCACCCGGCCTTCGCCGACCAGAGCGCGCAGCTGGTAGTCGGAGAAGTGGCCGTCGAGGGCGGTCTGGGCCATCTCGGCCTGGCCGCGCCGATCCGGAAGCCGCGCGAACAACCGCACCTGTTTCAGCGTCAGCCGGCCCTGGCGAAGGGCGTCGAGCACCGTCGGATGCACCGCCGACAAGGCTTCGAGCCGGCGGATCTCCACCTCGGCATAGCCCAGGGCGGCGGCGATCGCCGCGGTCTCCATCTTGGCCTTGCGCAGCTTGCCGATGGCGCCGATCACGTCGGCGATGTGCACCGGCGTCCGTTCGGTGTTGGGCAGCAGCACCGCGCACGCCTGGGCGGCCTTGTCCGCCGCCAGCAGGCAGTCGAACTCATAGTCGTCGGTGATGTCGCCGCGGTCGCGCAAGCGCAGCAGGGCCAGGCGCCGGCGGCGGCCGTCCAGCGCCATGTGCTTCTGCTCGCCCTTGCGGCCGGGCCGCACGATCGGCGGGATCACCACACCGGCCGCCAGCACCGTTTCGGCGAGCTGGTCGATGCCGTCGTCGGCCGGCTCGTTGTAGCGGACGTTCTCCTTGGCGAGGCCGAAATCGCCGAGGCGCACGCGCACCGTCGGCATGGCCAGCGGCGCGGTTGCGGCCGGGCTGAGCGGCGAGAGGACTTGGGTATCAGTCATGAAGGTCAGGCTCCCGCGCCGGGCGAGGGTCCTCCCCGCCCTTGGGCGCACCCGGCCCTTCCCCGCCTTCCCCTCTCTCCGGTTGAGCCGCTGCCCAGGCGTTCCAGTCCTCGAACTGCGCCGGCGGCAGCCTCACCGCCACGGCCAGACCGAGCTCGCGCGCCGCCCGCGCCAGCACCGCCGCGCCCGCTTCCCCGGGACCGCCGCGGTCCGCGGCGATCACCAGCCGCCGCACGCCGGGCGGCGGCCGCCAGCGCCGCAGGTTGCCCACGGACAGCAGAGCCCACACTGGAAGGCCCAGGGCGGCGCCGGCCGACAGCGCGGTGAACACGCCTTCGGCCACGGCCAGAGCCTCGCCGGCCGGATCGAGCCGAACCGCCGCGCCGGGCGGCAGACCGCCCACGGTCTTGCGCGGCGTGCGCACCGCCGCGGCGCGCCCGTCGGCCGCCAGGTAGGTCACCTCGACCGCGCACAAGCCGCCCTCGGCGTCGCGCACCGCCGCCAGCAGAGCTGGCCGCCGTCGGCCGGCGCCGGCATAGACCGCGGCGGGGACAGCCGGGTGGAAGCGCAGCGCCGCCGGCAAGGGCCGCCCGACGCCTCGGCGGCGCGCATGGCGTTCGGCCAGGGTGCCTGGGATTGGCCGCGCCGTGTCCCACAGGGTGCGCGCCGCGGCGAGCCGTTCCGGGCGCGACGGCGCCACGGCCGCGGCGGACTCGCCGCCACCCACGCCGATCTCGCCGGCGGCCCGGAGGTGGCGGCGCACGGCCGGCCAGTCGTCGCCGGCGAAGCTGTGGACCAGGAGGCGCTCGTCGTTCGCCCAAAGCGACAGGGAGCGGTCCCGCGCCCCATGCCCCGGGCCCGGGACGACGGCGCGCCGGCCGCCATCATAGAGGTCGCCGCCCAGGCGCCGGACGAGCTCGCGCAGCCGCGACGCGGCCGACATCACATCACCCCCTGGGTCTTGAAGCTGACGGTCTCATCGCCGGCGACCAGGATGTGGTCGTGGACCGCGATCCGCAGGGCGCGGCCGGCGGCGACCAGTTCACCGGTGACGGTGATGTCTGCCTGCGACGGCGTCGGATCGCCGCCCGGATGGTTGTGGGCGACGATCACCGCGCTGGCGTTCAGCTCAAGGGCGCGGCGCATGACCTCGCGGGGATAGACCGGCGCGTGGTCGACGGTGCCCTCGCCCATCACCTCGTCGGCGATCAGGCGATTGCGCTTGTCGAGAAACAGCACCCGGAACTGCTCGCGCGGCGCGCCCACGTGCGCGGTGCGCAGATAGGCGAAGACCGCCGACCAGGACCCGATCACGGTCCGGGCCCGCAGCGGCTGGGCGAGCGCGCGCCGCGCCGCCTCCTGCGCCAACTTCAGCCGGACGGCGGCGCCCGCGCCGGCGGCCCGCGCCAGGTCGGCGAAGGGCGCGCCCCAGACCTCCGGCAGCGAGCCGAACGCCGCCAGGAGGTCGAGCGCCTGGGCCTCGCCCACGCCGCACAGCACCTGCAGGATCTCGGCGTCGTCGAGCGCCCGCGGACCAAAGCCCGCTGCGCGCGCTGTAATCTCGGCCTCGCCGATCCACCCCTCACCATCGAGGGCTTCGCCAACACCTGGGGACCTCACGGGCCTCACTCCGGCTGCCGACCCCTCCGCTCGGGGCCAGCCGGCCGGTCCCCTCCTTCTCCTCCCCGGGGCGTTGCGGGGTGTCCCCGCTGACCTGATGTCCACGGGCGCCCGCTCCTGAACCGCTGTGCGTCCGTGCGGGCGACGCCAGAGCAGCTGGCGCGAGCCCGGACAGGAGAGGATCAGTGGATCAGCAAGTTATCTTTGTAGGCTTGGACGTGCACAAGGCGACAATCGCCGTCGCGCTGGCGCCGGAGGGCCGGTCGAACGAGATCAGGTTCCAGGGGTCCGTGCCGCACCGACCAGGCGCTATCGCGGACCTCGGGCGGAGGTTGCAGACCAAGCATCCGGGCGCCCGGCTGACGTTCTGCTACGAAGCCGGCTCCTGCGGCTATGGCTTGGCGCGCGAGCTCACCGATGCCGGCCACGAGTGCCTGGTGATCGCCCCGTCGCTGATCCCCACGCGGCCGGCCAGCGCCTTGCCGACGCCCATTGGCGTGAGTTGCCGAATCTGCGAGCGCCTGGCCTGCGCGCAACGCGCATTCCCGCCCATGGATCGTTAAATCCAAGTGCCGCGCTCTGAGCGTCACGTCGTGCCATTCACGATCGCCGCACATGAGGCCTGAGCGTCTCGCCGATCGGCATTGGACCAACTGGACTTGGGCGATTGGCTTGATGGCTGCTCGACCGGAAAACATCGACCGCGAGAGCGCGTCGGATTCCCAGGGGGCATTGAGACTCATCAATCCGACCGCCTCGCATTCAAAGAGCGACCGGTCGATCAATTAAAGCTTGAATGGGCGGCCTGAGCGTCCAACCATCGCGGAACCGCCGAGCAAGGGATGCGGTCCAATCTTAGTCAGCCTTGCCGCGTCGCTGACTTGTTGCGGTGCGGCTGCTGACTTAGGACAGGGTTCGCCCGCAACGGCTCTTCTCGGTTGAAGCCCTGATTGGCAGGCAGATACGACAGACGGCGCAGGACATATGGCCCGGACCCAAGCGACCGACTACGATCAACGCCGCCTCGCGATCGTTGAGGCCGCCGCTGAATTGTACGCGGAGCACGGCTTTCTCGGCGCGTCTCTGGTCGAACTCGCTGCGCGCTGTAATTCCTCGAAGTCCTTGATCTATCATTATTATGCCTCGAAGGAGGACATCCTGTTCGAGGTCATGTCCTCGCACGTGGACGCGCTCAACGCTGCGGCCGACGCGGTCGTCGCCCTGAAGGTTCCTCCAGAGGAGAAGCTTCGGAAGCTGTCTCACGACTTCATGCGGCTCTACGTGGGCGCGGTGGCGCGCCACAAGGTGCTGCTCAATGAGCTCGACCATCTCACGGAGACGCGTCGCGCGGAGATCATCCAGAGCCAGCGACGCCTGATCGCCACGGTTGAGGCGCTTCTCGGTCAGATCCAGCCCAAGCTGAAGGGTTCGAAGCGGTTGTCACGCCCGGCCACAATGCTGTTTTTCGGCATGATCAACTGGACGCACACCTGGTTCAATCCGGCGGGAAAGGCCGGGGCCGACCAGGTCGCCGACCTGACGGTGGACATCATGCTCAAGGGCCTGCCGGGGGTTTGACGCCACCGCCACGTCGCGGCGATCAGCCGTCGTAGTTCACCACCACGCTGTCGCTGGTGGGGATCGCCTGACAGGTCAGGACGTAACCCTGGGCGACCTCCTCGTCGCTCAGTCCGTAGTTGACCTTCATCTCGACGGTCCCGGATGTGACCTTGGCCCGGCAGGTCGCGCAGACGCCGCCCTTGCAGGCATATGGCGCAGGAAGGCCGGCGGCCCGAACATTGTCGAGGATCGCGCCGCGGGAGGGGTCGAACGACACCGTGGTGCGGCGACCGTCGAGGACCACCGCGATCCGCGCGCCCGCGGCCTTTTGGGCCAGTTTGGCGGCCGCGGCCGCGCGCGCCGCGGAGAGCGCTTCGGTGGTGAAGCGCTCGATGAGGACCCGCTCGCGGGGGACACCTCGCGCGTTCAGCGCCTCCTCGGCCGCGCTCATCATTGGACCGGGCCCACAGACGAACGCAGCATCGAGGCTTTCAACGTCGATGAGATGATCCAACGCAGCGCCGCACCGCTCCGTATCAAGCCGCCCGTTGAAGAGCTCGACCTCTTCCGCTTCGTCCTCCAGGAAGTGGTAGAGTTGCAGACGATCGAGGTAGCGGTTCTTCAGCCCGGCCAGTTCCTCAAGGAACATGATCGAGGCGGTCGCCCGGTTTCCATACAGAAGGGTGAATTGGCTCCCCGGCTCGAGCGCGAGGGAGGTCTTGAGGATCGAGAGGACGGGCGTGATGCCCGATCCCCCTGCGATGCCCAGATAGCGCCGATCTGCCTTGGGGTCGAACGGCCAGGTGAAGTGGCCTTGGGGAGCCATCACGTCGATGGCGTCGCCCACCCGCAGAGCGCTGTTGGCCCAGGCGGAAAACACCCCGCCGGCGATCTCCTTGATTGCGATCCGCAGTTCGCCCTCGAGGGGCGAAACACAGACGGAGTAGTTGCGGCGGATGTCCTCGCCACCCAGGTTGGCGCGGACCGTAAGGTGCTGGCCAGCCTTAAACCGGTAGGTCTCCAGAAGGTCGTCCGGCGTGTCGAAGCGGATCGACACGGCATCGGCGGTTTCACGCCGGATCTCGGCGATGCGAAGGGAATGAAAGCTGGTTTCAAGCGACATCGACGCCTGGCCTCACAAGCACTTGAATCTGTCGAAGGGTTCGCGGCAGGCTAGGCACCGCCAGAGCGCCTTGCAGGGGGTGGACCCGAAACGGCTCAACTCCTCTGTCTCGGCGGAGCCGCACTGCGGGCAGTGGGTCGGCGCCAAGGCCGTAAGAGCCCCCCGCCCGTCGCCTCGGGGCGGTGGGGCGATGCCGTAGGCTAGCAGGCGGGCGCGCCCCTCCTCGGTGATCCAGTCGGTCGTCCACGGGGGCGCCAATTCGGTCGCCAGCGGAACCGTCTCGAAGCCGGCTTCATCCAGCGCGGCGCGGATCGAACGCTCAATGATGCGGCTTGCGGGGCAGCCCGTGTAGGTCGGGGTGATCACCACCCCATCCGAAGAAGCGTATCGGACGATGCCCAAATCCACGACCGATACGGCCGGAATCTCCGGGTCCGGGACACCGGCCAGCACCGCCATGAGCCGCGGATCCAACTTAGTGGGCGTGGCGTCCACCGGTTACCAACTCGCGCCTGGGTGGGCGCGCGGCACCGACTGCATCTCGGCCAGAAGGTGGCCCAGGTGTTCCGAGTGGCGACCCGTACGCCCGCCCAGGACGGCGCGATGCGGTTTCGGGGGGTCCAAGGTCGCTTGCGCGAAGGCGGCGCTCACGCTGGCGTCCCAGGGCTGACGAAGACGCGCCCGGTCGACGGCGACACCGTTGGCCACCAAGCCTTCTTCCAACGCGTCCACCACGAACAGTTCGTCGACGAAGCGCCACATCCAGTCCAGGCCTTCGGCCATCCGCCTGCGGCTCTCGTCGGTTCCGTCGCCCAGCCGCACGACCCATTCGCGGGCGAAGGTGGCGTGATAGGCGACCTCCTTCACCGCCTTCTGGGCGATCCCGGCCAAGGTCGGATCGACCGAGCGGGACAATCGGTCGAGATAGAGCTCCTGATAGGTGGAGAACAGGAACTGGCGCGCGATCGTCCGGGCATAGTCGCCATTCGGCTGCTCGACGAGGAGACAGTTCTTGAATTCTAGGACATCGCGATGGAAGGCGAGGCCATCGGCGTCCTCCCCCTGCCCGCGCAACTCGGCGGCATAGCCCAGGAAGTGCTGGGCCTGGCCGATAAGGTCGAGCGCCAAGTTCGCAACGGAAAGGTCGACTTCGAGCGCCGGCGCGTGGCCGCACCATTCGGACAGACGCTGGCCGAGGATCAGGCTGTCGTCGCCGAGCCGAGCGGCATAGTCGGACAAGGCGCCGGAGGATGGAGTCATGATCCGTCTTCGCTCAGATGTGCTTGATGTGGTCAGGCACGGTGTAGAAGGTCGGATGCCGGTAGATCTTGTCTTCGGCAGGCTCGAAGAGCGCAGCGGCCTCTCCCGGATCTGACGCGACGATCTGGGAGGACGGCACGACCCAGAGGCTGACCCCCTCGAGACGGCGTGTGTAGGTGTCGCGCGCGTTCTCAAGCGCCATGCGCGAGTCGGCGGCGTGAACACTGCCGACATGCTTGTGCGACAGCCCGTTCCTCGCGCGAATGAACACCTCCCAGAGAGGCCATTCCTTGCTCATCGTCTGCTCCTTGCGGTCTCAGGCGGCCGCGCGCTGCGAACGCTTGGCGGCGTGGGCCAGGGCGGCGTCACGCACCCAGGCCCCCTCCTCCCACGCGGCCACGCGGGCCTGCATCCGTTCCTTGGCCACCGGACCCTCGCCCCGAACGACCGCGTAGAACTCTTCCCAGTCCACTGGCCCGAAGTCGTGGCCGCCGCGCGCCGCGTTCCAGTGCAGGTCCGGATCGGGCACCTTCAGGCCGATGGCCTCGGCTTGCGGGACGGTGACGTCGACGAACTTTTGACGCAGCTCGTCGTTGGTCTCGCGTTTGATCCGCCAGCGCATCGACTGCGCACTGTTGGGGGAGTTGTCGTCCGGCGGACCGAACATCATCACCGCAGGCCACCACCAGCGGTCCAGCGCGTCCTGCGCCATTCGCTTCTGCGCGGGCGTTCCGGCCATCAACGCCATCATGATCTCGTAGCCCTGCCGCTGGTGGAAACTCTCTTCCTTGCAGACCCGAACCATCGCCCGGGCATAGGGGCCGTAAGAGCATCGCTGCAGCGGCACCTGGTTCATGATGGCCGCGCCGTCCACCAGCCAGCCGATGGCGCCGATATCCGCCCAGGTGAGGGTCGGGTAGTTGAAGATCGTCGAATATTTCGCGCGGCCCGCGTGCAGCGCCTCGGTCATTTCATCGCGGCTTACGCCCAGGGTTTCCGCCGCCGCGTAGAGATAGAGGCCGTGACCGCCTTCATCCTGCACCTTGGCCAGCAGGATGGCCTTTCGCCTCAGGCTCGGGGCTCGGGTTATCCAGTTTCCTTCTGGGAGCATGCCCACGACCTCGGAATGCGCATGCTGGGAGATCTGGCGCACAAGCGTTCGACGGTAGGTCTCGGGCATCCAGTCCTTGGGCTCGATGAAGTCGTCCGCCGCGACGCGGGCTTCGAAGGCCGACAGACGAACGGCGTCCTCCACAGGGTCGACCGCGACCGGCGCCTGCCGCCCCGACGCCGAGGTGTTGAGTTCCGTCGTGTACACGGGCCGGTCTCCTAGGATGCGATCAGCCTCAGCCATAAAATAACCCGACCGGACGGTCAATCAATAATCTCGTTGAGGCCGAATCGTCAGGGGAAGGTCTCCACATTGCAGGCCAAAGCGGTGAAGCGCCCAGCGATGGGCCGGGGCGGGGCCATCTCCCGGTATCCCCGCTATTGAGATCAGAGCCAGATCAACCCAGCTTCCGTCCCAACATCGACGACATTGGTTGGATCTCTATCGTTGGTTGGCGTCGCGAGGTGGCAAGGTCCGTCTCGCGCCAGGAGCGGACATTCGAGAGGCGCCAGGAAGCAGTCATCGGGCGAAGGTCTTCCGCGCCGACCCCAGGAAGCCGGACCCTCTTCATTCTCATCGCTACATGAAGCGGGCTGCGATCTCCTGGGGCGAATGGCGGCTAACCCTTGGGGAGGGAGTGGGCCGCCGCGTCAGCCGGGGATTTTGATGACCCCGACTCCGTTCTCGACTTCGATCTTGGTGCCGAAGGGCTTGGAGTACTCGATCACCTCATCGAGGATTTTCTTGGCCACTTCCGGCGTGGGCCGCCGCGGGATGCCGACCTGTGAGCCCGGCCTGGGCGTCTGTCCCAGATCGACTGGGTAGATGCGCACCTCCGTCAGCTTGCCGTTCTCGAAGTGGCTGGAGGTCAGGATCGCTTCGAGGTTGGCCTTAAGTTGCCAGAACCCCTGCGTCTCATGCTCGCCGATGATCTCATCCCCGGACGCCGTTGCGCCACGGCGCGGCTCCACCACGCCCGGGGGCCGCGGGCCGAAGCCGGAATCCGCCGCCGTCAGACCGGGCAGATGGCCCTTGCCCTCCGGCATGATCGCGGACTGGAAGACGAAGTTGGACGTGCCGTAGAAGATCGGTTTGCCCTTGTAGATTTCGACGCCTTTGATCGTGTGGACCCCCTGGGCGATGAACACGTCGTCCCCCTGGTCGACGGCGGCGTGGGCGAACTTGATCTCGAAGTCCGCCGGGAAGTGGTCGTGGGAGTAGGCCTGGAAGTCGTAGCGGTTCTGGTGCCAGTGGAAGTTGGTCACCATGATATCCGACGCCTGCTTGCCGGTTCGGATCTGGGTCAGAGCCTCCTTCAGGTCCTTCGGGTTCATGTCGAAGCTGTGCTCACCCGGCCGATCCATGACCCGGAACTGCGTGCCGAAGGCCTTCAGGTCACTGCCCGTCCCAGTGTCGCCCGCGATCGCGCGGAGCTGCGCCATCTGCGGGGCGGTGACGCCGTGGAAGAGCGTCAGGTGGATGGTGTTCATGATCCCGTCGTCAGGGCCGGCCGGGCGTTCCTGACCACCTCGGCCCCGCCGCGGGGCCGGGGCCGCGTCGGCGGCGACCGGCGCCGTCGTAAAGGTCACACCGAAGACTTCGACCGTGCCGGCGGCGTCGGCCGGTGGCAGATCGACAGGCACCTCAACCTCGTTGCGGCGCGCCAGGATGGACTCCTTGATCGCTTTGACCTGGGCCAGTTGCTCCGGCGTCACATGCACGGGCTGGCCGCCGGCGCAGCAGGCGTCGATACCCCCTTCACTGTAGAGCCCGGCGAATCCGACGAGGCCCTTCGGCGTGCTGAAGTAGCGCGCCATGCGCGCTTCCGGCAGGGAGTGCGCCACGCCGGCATGGATGATCCCGACCCGCTCGACCTGATGGAGGTCTTCCCAGACGCCGGGTGAGCGCTGCACCTTGTTGTTTGCGCGGCTGACCAGGTCGATGCCCATCAAGGCCCAGTCGTCCGCGACCTCCTTGGTCGCGAGGTTACCGCCGGCATGGCCGAAGTTGTCGAAGTCCATGATCTCGTTTTCGAGATCGCCGGTGGCGACATCGGCGTTGCGCACCAGGTTCACCAGGTACTGGACGTCAGGGTCGTTGCTCTTCGCGAAGGGCTGAAACTCCAGCAGATCGCCCAGGCCCACGACAGTGAAGGGTTGCTTCACCTTCAACGCCAGTTCGACCTTCTGGTCGGGATGCAGGGGCACGCCGCGGCCACCGTCCGCCACCTTGGCGCCATAGCCGATGTTGTGAGCGACTTCGGCGGCCCCTGCGGGGGCCCCGCCGGCGCTCATCAGACAGGCGCAGGAGACGCCCAATAGGAGCTGGCGCACCCGCCGATGTTCGAAGTGCGAAGGGGTCATATCTGGTCTCCAGCCGGACGTGTGCCCGGCGAAATTGAACGGGTTTCTGGATGGCGGCCAATCATGGCGCGACCTCGCGCACCCCGGCGGCAGCCGGCACCTTCCTGCCCCCTAGCGTCAGCGTCGCGCCGAGCCCGATCAAGGCCGCCGCCGACAGCCAGGCGCCGGGAATGGCGCGATCGTGGGTGAGCTGGATCAGGTAGGTGCTGATGGCGGGCGTGAAGCCGCCAAACACCGCCGTCGCCAGGCTGTAGGCAAGAGAAAAGCCCGCCGTACGTACCCGCGCCGGCATGATCTCGGTCAGGAAGACGACCATCGCGCCGTTGTAGGTGGCGTAGACCAGCGCAAAGAAGAGCTGAACCGTCATCAGGCGCTCAAGGGATGGCGCGCTCACCAACCAGCTCATCAGAGGGTAGCCGCTGACCAGCGCGACGAGCGCGGCGCCGATCAGCAGTGGCCGGCGCCCAACCCGGTCGGAAAGAGCGCCCATGAGCGGCAGAAGGATGAAGTTCGCCATTCCGACGCACAACGTCACGACCAGGCTGTCCTTGGCCGTCAGATGCAGCACCTTGCTGCCGTAGGTCGGGGTGTAGGCGGTGATCATGTAGAAGAAGACGGTGGTCATCACGGCGACCATCATGCCGCGCAGCACCAGGCTCCAGTTCGAGGCGACCGTGCTGAATATCTGACGCAGGTTGGGCTGTTCCTTGCGGGCGAGGAAGGCCGGGGTTTCCTCAAGCAGCCGCCGGATCAGCAGCAGGAACGGAACCATCAGGCAGCCCACAAAGAAGGGAATGCGCCAGCCCCATCCGGTCATTTCGGCGGGTGTCAGGTAGGCGTTCGCGATGATCCCGATCAAGGCGGCAAAGACCACCGCGACCTGCTGGCTAGCGGACTGCCAGGCGACAAAGAAGCCCTTCTGGCTGGGTGGCGCGATCTCTCCCAGGTAGACGGAGACACCCCCCACCTCGACCCCGGCCGACAGCCCCTGAACCAGCCGGCCGAGGACGATCAGGATCGGAGCTGCAAGTCCGATGGTGGCGTAGCCGGGCATCGCCGCAATGGTCAGCGTCCCGATCGCCATCAGGCCGAGGGTCAGCATCAGGCCTTTGCGGCGACCGTGCTTGTCGATGTAGGCGCCAAGCAAGAGCGCGCCGACCGGACGCATCAGGAACCCCGCGCCGAAGGTCATCAAGGTCAGCATCAGCGACGCGAATTCGTTGCCGACCGGGAAGAAGGCCTTGGCGATCGCCGGCGCGTAGTAGCCGAAGACCATGAAGTCGTACATTTCGAGGAAATTGCCGCTCGAAACGATGGCGATCGACTTGGCCTGCTTCAGCCGGCTCGGCGGCGCGGGGCGCAGATCGGGCGTCGCCTCGCCAAGGGGGGATTGGATATTCAACTCACGCAATCCTTGAACGTGGGCGAGCAGAAATCCGGCTCGACCCTTCCGCAGGGCTGACGGTCTGAGCGTCGGCCGGCCGATCTACGAGATGACATCCGCATTGGCCGGCCCCAGCTTCAATCTCTAGTACCGAAGCTTCACGCCGACGCGGAAGTACCGCCCGACTTGATCGTAGAGGTTCGGATCCGTCGGAAGCGGTGTCGCCCCGCCGGTCGACGGCGCGAACGGCGGCTTGCGGTCGAGGATGTTCTGAACGTTCAGGAAGTACTTCTGCGCGCCCTTGCCCCATGGCGGCGACCAGCTCACCTGCCCGTCGAGGTAGGCGCGGTCCGCCACGTGATCGAAGTCGGTGTCGACGCCCAGAACCTTGGTCCGGTCCCAGGTCAGCTCGCCGATGTAGCGAACCTGCAGGTCGGCGGTCCACGGCCCGTTCAGGTAGGTCGCCGCGTAGGTGGCCCGCCAGTGAGGCTGGGAACCCCCTGCTTCGTTTCCGGAGTTGTCTACACCGCTGACAAGCGGGGAGATCGTGACGTTCTGAGACGTGTAGCCCGCGAGAACCCGAAGGCTGAGGGCGCCGGCGTTGTCGCCCAGCCAGTTCTCGATCGGAACCTTGTAGCTGGCCTCGATGTCAAAGCCGTTGGTCTTCTGCGCCGCCAAATTGAAGGGTGACGTCCGGGTCCCGATGATGGCCTTGGTCACCGGATCGCGAATGATGAAGGAGCAGATCGTCGAGGTCCCGCCGCTTAGGTTGCACTGGGCATTGGCGGCGTTGCCGCCGACGTTGGTGATCGCGTCCTCGATCCGGATGGTCCAGTAGTCGACCGCCAGGTTGAAGCTCGGCAGCCACGAGGGCCGGTAGACGAAGCCGACGACGTTCGTGTCGGCGACTTCTGGCGTCAGGGCCGAGTTTCCGAACGTCTTGTTGGGAACGGAGAAGTAGGAGCGGTTGGTCAGGGTGTCGTCGACCGTGATGTTGTTCTGCCGTCCGGTCGCGAAGAGGTCGGTCAGGTTCGGCGCCCGGATGTCCCGCGATCGCGTGGCCCGGAAACGCAGGTCGGAAAACACCTGCCAGTTAACGCCGGCCTTCCAGGTGTAGACCGAGCCGCTCGTCGAATAGTTCGTATGGCGGCCGGCGAGATCCACGGTCAGGTTTTCGATGAAGCGCATGTCCTTCAGCAAGGGAGCCTGCACTTCGACGAACTCTTCCTTCACGTCGTACTCGCCGTGGAAGTCCTGCTGGTTCACCAGGCGGTAGGCGCCGGCGTTCGACAGCGCGTCGGCGACCGTCGTTGCGCTCTCCTTGCGGTACTCAACCCCCGCCGCAAGCCCGACCGGGCCGGCTGGAAGGTTGAACAGGTCACCTGAGACATTGGCTTCGGCGAAGGTCTGCTTCGTCAGTGTCGTGAAGGTCGAGTGGCCCATGACGTACTTGAGCGAGGCCGCCGATGGCGCGCCTGCGCCGAACGGATTGAACGGCACACACCCGGCCGCCGCAGCATTGAAGGTGGCGCCGGGCAGAGTCGCCCGGCAGACGATGTTCCCGTTCGCCGGGTTGACCACGGCATCCACCGCGAAGCCGCTGTTGGCGGTGATGAGGTTGGGATCGAGGAAGTTCTTGTTGCGGTTCTCGCCCTGCTGGAATGAGGCTTCCCATTTCCAGCCTTTCACCTCGCCGTTCACGCCGCCCAGGAAGCGCGAGGTGTAGTTTTCGTTGGTGTTGTTGGAGACGCCGGCTTCGAGGGTTTCCCGGTTCAGGGTCAGCCGCGGGACGTTCAACGCGACCATGCGGGCCACGATGCTGGGCGCGGCGATCGCCAGGTAGGCGTTGTCGCGCTGGATGGTCAGCGTGCCGGTGGTGGGGCTGCTCTGGAAGACGCTGGTGGTCTCGCCATAGGAGCCTTCGATGAAGACATTCAGCCAATCGGTGGCCTGGAAATCGGAGCGTAGGAACAGCGTCTTGCGGTCCAGCGGGCGCAGAATTTCCTGACCCGTCGAGACGCGGAAACCGTCTCCACCGTTTTGGCTCCCAGTCGTCAGCCCGAAGTCGCTGGAAAGCGTGCCGTAATTGTAGGGGCCGGGCTGGCCGTTCGGACCGAATTGGATGCCCGTGAAGGTCGCGTTGTTGGCCGCGGTCCCGCCGGCGCCGGTGACGATCAGCCCGCCCAGGGTGAACGGGGTGCGGATATCGGTGACGCTGACGAGTTTCGGACCCGGACCGGTATTGGCGATCAGGTTGGAGGCTGTGCGGCGGAACTCGCGCGCATCGCCGTTCACCCCGTCGTTGGTGTAGTATTCGGCGCTGCCGATGAGATGGCCACGGTCGCCCATGAAGGCGGTTCCGAAGGTCACGACGCCCTTCAGTTCGCGGCCGTCATTGAACTGCGAGGTCCCGGCGGAAGCGTCGACCTTCAGCCCGGTGAACTTCTTGTCGAGGATGAAGTTGATCACCCCGCCGACCGCGTCGGAGCCGTAGGCCGCCGAGGCGCCGCCGGTCACCACGTCCACCCGGCTCACCAGGCCCTGCGGCAGGAGGTTGGTGTCGATCTGGCCGGTCGGCCCGGCGGAGATGAAGCGGTGGCCGTCCAGCAAGGTCAGGGTGCGGGCGGCGCCGAGGCCCCGAAGGTTGAGGAAGTTCTGACCGCCGTTGGCGGTGCCGCCGCCAGCGGTGGGGCCGCCCCCCGGCACCACCGAGGGAAGTTGCTTCAGCCCCTCGGCCAGGGTCGAGGGCGCCGCGATCTGCAACTGGTCCGACGTGAGCGAGGTGACCGGCGTTGGTGTGGTGAAGGTGTTGGTCGACAGGCGCGTGCCGGTGACGACAACCTCTTCCACGTTCGAGGCCGGAGCCGCGGCGTCAGCCGCCGTGGCGGACTGGGCGAGGACAAATTGCAGGGCCATGGCCGACGCAGCGCAAAGCCAGGTGTGGCGAGTTATCATAGCGGTTTCCCCCTTGGCGCCGCCCTGGTTTGGACTGCGGTGCCTTATGTTTGGAGAGACCCTAGCCCTTGGACCTGTCGCGAAACTGTCGCGATGTCGGCGGCGAAAAATCAGCGTCCGATCGCGCCCTTCCACTGGGCGATCAGCTTTGAATATTTCAGACGATCCAGGTTCGCCAGAAGCGCCGGGCCGACATGGATGGCCCGAAGATCGACGGGGTTTGCGTGCGGGCCCGCCGGCTCCAGGTCGGTCCTGACCGGGGTCATGTAGCGCTGCGACAGCAACAACTGACCTTCACGCGAAAGCATGAAATCCAGGAAGAGCTTGGCGGCGGCGGGATGGCGCGCCTCCTTGGAAATGAACGCGATGCGCGACATGACCAAGGTGTAGTCCGTCGGGAAGACCACCTCGACCCAGGGGTCAGTGGCTCGCCGTTCCAGGGCGTAGGAACTCATCACATTGTAGGCGAGCACCTGCTCGCCAGAGCTGACCCGCGCCAGGATATCGTGCGCTCCGATGTCGAACTTCGGCGAGGTCCGGCCGAGCGACCGCAGAAGCGCCCAGGTGTCATGGCTGATCTGCTCGTCCTGGGTGAAAAACAGGAAGCCGGTGCTGCTGTGCTCCACGTCATAGGTGCCGACCTTGCCCTTGAAGGCGGCGCCCTTGCGCCGCAACAGTCGCTCCAGCTCGTCGTGTGAATGCGGGACGTCCGCCGGCGGCAAGAGGCGCTTGTTGTAGGCGAAGACGATCGGCTCGGCCGTCAGGCCATAGGCCTCGTTCTTCCAGACGGCCCACGGCGGAAGGTAGGGCTTCTCCGGAGAGGCGTAGGGCTGCGCATAGCCGTCGTTGACCAACTTGATCTGCACATCCATCGCCGAGCTGAACAGGAAGTCGGCCGACGGCGAATTCGCGGCGACCTCGCGGACGAACCGGTCGTTGAGGTCCGTGGAGCCAAGGTGCTCGTACTGGACCTTGATCTTGGGATAGCGGGCCCGGAAGGCGTGCAGGATCCCGGTCATGTCGGTCAGATCGGCTGACGAATAGACGCTCAGCCAGCCTTCCCGATTGGCTTCCGCCACAAGCGAGTCGTAGGAGCGCGGATAGCCGGCCGGTGGCTTCGCTGCGGCTTCGCTCGCGCCCAAACAGGCGAGCAGCAGCAACCCCGCGCCCGCCAGCCAGCCTCTTCGCGTTCCGCTCAGCCTGGACATGCTGTCGAGTTCCCGCCCATGGATTTTTGTGGGCATGTGCTACCAAGCCGGCGGGCCGCGCAAGGCAAGTGGGCGCCGGACGCTCATCCCCGAGCGCGCATCAACCTGGGGCGCGATCCGTGACGCGAGTCCTTTTTGTCGAGGATGATCAAGCACTCGCCAGAGGCGTCATCGCCCTGCTGCGGGATGGCGGATTCGCGATCGACCATGTCGCCAATGGCGCCGCGGCCCTGGAGGTCGAGCCGCTGGAGCCCTACGGCTTGGTGATCCTCGATGTCGGCCTGCCGGACATGTCGGGCTTCGATGTGCTGAAGACCTTGAGACGGCGCGGGTCGAAGACGCCGGTGCTGATCCTGACGGCGCGCGATGCGCTGCAGGATCGCGTGACGGGCCTCGACATCGGCGCCGACGACTATCTGCTGAAACCCTTCGAGCCGGCCGAGTTGGAAGCGCGGGTGCGCGCGCTGGTCCGGCGAACGCACGGCGATCCCAGTCCAACGATCACGGTCGGAAGCCTCAGCCTAGACCGGTCGACCGGCGAGGTCCGCGTGGCCGGACGCCTTGTCGATCTGAGGCGGCGCGAGATGGCTGTGCTCAGCTCCCTGGTGACCCACGCCGGCAAGGTGGTGCCCAAGGACCGGCTGGCGGCGGAGGTCTTCGCCTACGACGACACCGTCGCGCCCAACGCGCTGGAGCTCTACGTCGCGAGGCTGCGCAAGAAGCTGCAACCCGAGGGACCGCAAATCCGCACCCTTCGAGGCCTGGGCTACATGCTGGACGCCTCTTGAAGCTCCCCTTCTCCTCGCCGTCTCTCATCGGCCGCCTGCTCTGGACGCTGGTTGGGTCCCTGAGTGCGGTGGCGATCCTGCTGGGCGCCGGCGGCGCCTGGCTGATCAACGGCATCGTCGAACGGACGGCGGACCGGCTACTCGGCGCGTCGGCCCGGGCGATCGCCGAGACCCTGGCGGTGGAGGATGGGGAGATCACCCTCGACCTTCCGCCCTTCGCACTCGGCATGCTGGAGAACACCGAGCGCGACAACATCTACTACAGCGTCCGTCATGGTGGCGCGCTGGTGACCGGTTATCCGGACCTCGCGCCGGCCCCGCCAAACAAGGTCGGCCTGGAGGAATCCAGCTTTCGCTACGATCAGTTTCGTGGCGTCCGCATCCGTGTCGCAGCCGAGAGCCGCCGTTTGCCCCGCATCCCCGGCACCATCGTCGTCGAAGTCGCAGAAACCCTGGAAGCCCGCCATGACCTGGCCCAGCGCATGTTGGCCGGGTTAGCCGCCTTGGAAGCCGCCTTCGTCGCCATGGCGGCCCTACTGGTCTGGCCCGCCGTCCGCTGGAGCCTGAGACCCGTCACGAGCCTTCGGCAACAGATGGATGCCCGCCCGGCCGACTTCACGCCGCTTCCCGTCGAGAACGTTCCCGTCGAGCTTGCGGGCCTGGTGGTCGGCTTCAACGCCCTCCTGAAGCGCCTGGAATCATCGGTGGAGGGCATGCGCCGCTTCACCGCCGACGCGTCCCACCAGATGCGCACGCCGCTGGCGATCCTGCGCACCCACCTCGCCATCCTGCGAAAGCACCCTCCGGCCAGCGACGCCGGCAAGGCCTCGGTGGCGGACATCGAACACGCGACGGATCGGCTACAGAGTCTGCTGACCGGCCTCGTCACTCTCGCGCGGACCGAAGATGTCCCGTCGGACGCCGCGGCGCCCGACGTGGACCTCACCGCTCTGGCGCGCCACATCGCCGCCGAGTACGCGCCGATGGCGAGCAAGAGCCGAGTCAACATCCAACTGGACGCGCCGGACGAGCCCATCTCGGCCCACGTCGATCCCGTCCTGGTCACCGAACTGCTCTCGAACCTCATCGACAACGCCATCCGCTACAACCACCGCGGCGGCCATGTGGTGGTTCGGGTACGGCTGGACGGGGCGTCAGCGGTGTTGGAGGTCGAGGATGATGGTCCGGGCGTCCCAGAAGCCGATCGCGTGGCCATTTTCCAAAGGTTCTATCGTCTGCCTCGTGACCAGGAGCGCACGGGAAGCGGCTTGGGACTCTCGATCGTGCAGGCGATCGCGGTTCGATTGGGTGCGCAGCTCTCCATCGCGAACGGGGCCGGTGAAAATGGGTTGTGCATGAGCGTCACTATCGCGCGACCCACCTGATCTCGGCGGAGAGGTTATCCCAAGCAGCAGTTCGGATAGTCCGCAATGAGTCAATCTGCGACACTTGGCTTGGATTCCGGAGCGGACTCGGTTCCCCACCGTTTGGCCGAACGGCGACCGGTCGAATCCGACGGTCAATTTGCGCCGCCCCCCAATACAATAATTGACCGACTGACCGTTCTATTTTAACTAGGCGACCTAACGACATCCGCCTACAGGCGGTCCGGTGGGGAGGCTCACATGGCCTATGAGACGATCCGCTTCGACCTCGCGGGCGGGATCGCGCGCCTCACGCTGCATCGGCCGGATCGCCTGAACAGCTTCACCGTCCAGATGCACGAGGAGGTCGCCGACGCTCTCAACCAGGTCGAGCGGACCCTCGAGGCCCGCGTCCTGCTGATCACCGGCTCAGGCCGCGGATTCTGCGCCGGTCAGGACCTCTCCGATCGGTCCGTGGCCCCGGGGGGCGAGGGAGTCGATCTCGGCGCGTCTCTTGAGAACCTCTACAACCCGTTGGTCCGACGGCTGACGTCCCTGCCGCTGCCGGTGATTTGCGCCGTCAACGGCGTGGCCGCGGGCGCCGGCGCGAACCTGGCCCTCGCCGCAGACATCGTGATCGCCGCGCGGGGCGCGAAATTCATCCAGTCCTTCGCCAACATCGGCCTCGTCCCGGACTCCGGCGGCACCTGGATCCTTCCCCGTCTGGTGGGCCAGGCCCGCGCCCTGGGTCTGGCGCTGACCGGCGAGCCTCTGATGGCGGAACAGGCGCAAGCCTGGGGGTTGATCTGGAAGGTCGTGGACGACGAGGCCCTGGCGTCGGAATCTGAGGCGCTAGCCTCTCGCTTCTCGATAGCGCCCACCCGAGGCCTGGCCGCCGCCAAGCAGGCGATCCGCAGCGCCTTCGGTCGCACCCTCAGCGCCCAATTGGATCTGGAGCGTGACCTCCAAAGCCAGTTAGGCGCCACACAAGACTACCAGGAGGGCGTCGCCGCCTTCCTGGAGAAGCGCGCCGCGACCTTCACGGGCCGCTGAGCAGAAGGACCGCACGGCCATGAAGCCCATCAACCTGATGAACCTTGCGGAGGACCGCTGGGTGGCGGCGACGCATCCCGCCGAGGAAGCCCGCTCCGCCGTGACCGGAGAGGTGGTGGCGCATCTGGGGTCCGCCGGTCTGGACTTCAGCGCCATGGCCGTCCACGCCCGCCGCCTGGGCGGACCGGCTCTGCGAAAGCTCACCTTCCATCAGCGGGCCAAGATGCTGAAGGCGCTGGCCGATGCGATCATGGCCCGCAAGGAGGAACTCTACGACCTGTCCTACCAGACCGGAGCAACCCGCTCTGACAGCTGGATCGACATCGAGGGCGGCGCCGGCACCCTCTATAGCTACGCCTCGAAGGGCCGGCGGGAACTTCCCGACGCCCGCCTCATCATCGAAGGGGCGCCGGAGATTCTCGGCAAGACCGGTGTCTTCATCGGGCAGCACGTGCTGACATCGCTGCACGGGGTCGCCGTCCACATCAACGCCTACAATTTCCCGGTCTGGGGCATGCTGGAGAAGCTGGGCCCCACGCTCCTGGCGGGCCTCCCCGCGATCGTGAAGCCGGCTTCGGCGACGGCCTATGTCACCGAGCACGCGGTGAAGATCATGTCGGAGGCCGGAATCCTGCCTCCGGGGGCGTTGCAGCTGGTGGTGGGCTCAGCCGGCGACCTGCTCGATCATCTCACCGGTCAGGACGTGGTCAGCTTCACGGGATCGGCCGCGACCGCCGTCAAGTTGAAGGCCCATCCCGTGGTCCTGCGCGAAGGCGTTCGTTTCGTGGCCGAGCAGGATTCCCTCAACGCCTCGATCCTCGGGCCCGAAGCCGGTCCGGGCACGCCCGAGTTCGACCTCTTCGTCGCCGAGGTGGCCCGCGAGATGACCGTGAAGACGGGGCAGAAGTGCACCGCCATCCGGCGCGCCCTGGCGCCCGCGGCCCACATCGACGCGGTGCAAACCGCCCTTGCGGAGCGTCTTGGGAAGGTGGTTGTCGGCAATCCCCGCGCCGAAGCGGTGCGCATGGGCCCCCTCGTCAGCCTGGCCCAACGCGACAACGTACGCGCCCGCGTCGCGCAGTTGGCCGACGTCGCGACGGTCGTCTTCGGGGACCCCAACCGCGTGACGGCGCTGGACGCCGACGCCGAGACGGGAGCGTTCCTCTCCCCCATCCTGCTGCGGACTGATACCCCCTGGTCAGCCGACGCGGTGCACGATGTCGAGGCCTTCGGACCGGTCGCGACGCTCATGCCCTATGCCGATCTGGGTGACGCCGTGGCCCTCGCCAATCGAGGCCGGGGCTCCCTGGCCCTGTCCCTGTTCTCGCATGAACCTGGCGACGCGCTCGAAGTCGTCATGGGATCCGGCTCGCATCACGGCCGGATCGCGATCATCGACCGCGACTGCATCAAGGAGTCCACCGGCCACGGCTCCCCCCTCCCCGTGCTGGTGCACGGTGGTCCTGGCCGGGCCGGCGGCGGGGAAGAACTGGGGGGCGTGCGGGGCGTCGCCCACTACACGCAACGGACCGCCCTGCAAGGCTCGCCAAGAACCCTGACCCGGATCGTCGAGCGCCAGTTGCCTGGCGCGCCGCAGGCGACCGGCGAGGCGCACCCCTTCCGCAAGCGCTACGGTGAACTCGATCTCGGGTACACGCTCCATACCGAAGCCCGCACCATCTCCCTCGACGACATCGAGCACTTCGCGCACTTCACGGGCGACACCTTCTACGCCCACATGGACGAAGAGGCGGCCAAGGCCAGTCCCATCTTCGGCGGTCGCGTCGCCCACGGCTACCTGATCCTCTCCTTCGCCGCGGGACTCTTCGTGGATCCCGCCCCCGGGCCGGTGCTCGCCAACTACGGCCTCGAGGACCTGCGCTTCCTGAAGCCGATGAAGCCCGGCGACAGCATGAGCGTCGCCCTCACCGTCAAATCCAAGGCGCAGCGGAACCCTGAGATGGGGGAAGTCCGCTGGGGGGTCGTGGTGACCAACCAGGACGATGAGGTCACGGCCACCTACGACCTTCTGACCATGAACGCCGTCTAACCCGATGCTGCTGGCGGCGGATCGGGGCGGAGCCGGGCCGAGCCTGCTGCTGCTCCTGCACGGCCTGGGCGCGACGCGGCAAGTCTGGATCCCGCTGGAGGAGGAGCTGCGGGGGCGCTGGTCAGGCCGGTGGCTCGCGCCCGACCTGCCAGGACACGGCCGGTCGGGAATCCTTCCGGACTACGCCCTAGGGCTGCAGGCCGGCGCCATCGCAGAGCTGTTGAGGGGCGAGGCGCCCTTCGACCGTCTCTTCGTCGTCGGTCATTCCCTGGGAGCCGCGCTCGCGTTGACGCTCGGCAGCGGGTTGTTCGGCGTCCGTCCCGCCTGCGTTCTCGGCCTGGGGCTGAAGAGCGTTTGGAGTGAGGCAGACCTCGACGGCCTCGCGCGGCGCGCCGTGGCGCCGACAAAGGTGTTCCCGAGCGAACGGGAAGGCCGTGAAGCCTACCTAAGGGCGTCAGGGCTTGAAGGTCTCGTTGCGCCCGATAGCGCGATCGCGGCAGGCGGCGTCTGCATGTTCGACGGTGGATGGCGGCTGGCGACGATCCCTCGCGCCTACAGCGTGGGCGCGCCGCCGATGGCGACGCTCTGCGCGGCGGCGGCGGCGCCGTTCAGCTTCGCCTGCGGGGAGAACGACCCGTTGGTGCAGTTGCCGCAGCTGACAGCATGGGACCCACGGGCCGTGGGGCTCACGGGTCTGGGCCACAACGCGATGGTTGAAGGCCCGACCGCCGTCTGGAACTGGATCGCCAAGGCGATCGAGAGTGATCATGACCCGGCGGCTTGAAGCCCTGCTCGGCGATCGTTGCGACGTCTTGACTCTTGAGGAGCTTCAAGCGCTCCAGCTCGTCCGCCTTCGAACAACGCTCCATCGGGCTTACGCGGGCAATCCTCACTATCGATCCGCGTTCGACGCCGTCGGCGTCCATCCCCGGGACCTGACCTCGCTGGGATCCCTGAGCCACTTCCCCTTCACAACCAAGGCCCATCTGCGCACGAGCTACCCCTTTGGCTTCTTCGCCGCGCCGCTCGACAAGGTGGCGCGCATCCATGCCTCATCCGGCACAACCGGTAAGCCGACTGTGGTGGGCTACACCGCAGCGGACCTGCAAACCTGGAGCGACCTCGTGGCGCGCGCCCTGCACGGCGCGGGAGTCCGGCCGGGCATGCGGGTCCATGTGGCCTATGGCTACGGTCTCTTCACTGGCGGCCTGGGCGCCCACTATGGAGCCGAAGCTCTGGGCTGCACCGTGATCCCGGTGTCCGGCGGTCAGACGGAACGTCAGGTGCAACTGATCGTCGATTTCGAGCCCGACGTGATCATGGTGACGCCCAGCTACATGCTGGCGATCCTGGACGAGTTTCGCCGACAGGGCATCGACCCGCGCGGCACGAACCTCAAGGTCGGCGTCTTCGGCGCGGAGCCCTGGAGCGAAGCGATGCGCACCGAGATTGAGGACGCCTTCGGGATCGACGCGATCGACATCTACGGCCTCTCAGAGGTGATGGGTCCCGGCGTCGCCTGCGAACAGCTGGCCACCAAGGGCGGTCCGACGATTTTCGAAGACCATTTTCTGCCGGAGATCGTCGATCCGACGAGCGGCGAGGTTCTGCCAGACGGGCGGGTCGGCGAGCTGGTCTTCACTTCGCTCACCAAGGAAGCCATGCCGGTCATCCGCTATCGGACGCGCGACCTGACCCGCCTGATGCCCGGCGAGGGGTCGCCGATGCGACGCATGGGCAAGGTCCTCGGCCGCACCGACGACATGATGATCATTCGCGGCGTGAATGTCTTTCCGACCCAGTTGGAAGAGCAGATCCTCCGGTGCCCAGCTCTCTCCCCGCATTTCGAGATCGAGTTGAGCCGTCCGGCCCGACTGGACGAAATGACACTCCGCGTGGAGTCCCGCGAAGTCAGCGCTGACGAGACGGAAGGCCCGCGGTTGGCGGCGCTGGTCAAGGAGACGGTCGGCGTATCGGTCGCGGTGGAAATCTGTGCGCCCGGCGCTCTTGGGCGTTCCGCAGGCAAGGCGAACCGCATGCGGGACCTGAGGCCGTGAGCGCCCCAACAGGCCGGGGCGTTGATACGGCGGACTTCGATCTGCGAGCCTTGCCGGCCGGCTTCTATGACGACCCCTATCCTTGGTATGCGGCGCTCCAGCGCGACGAGCCGGTCAAGCGGCTGCCCGGCGGGGGCGTTCTTCTGACAAGATGCGCTGACCTTCGGACCGTGTACGAAGACTCCGCAAGCTTCAGCTCGGACAAGCGCGCCGAGTTCACGCCCAAGTTCGGCTCGGGCCATCTCTTCCGACACCACACCACGAGCTTGGTCTTCAACGACGCTCCCTATCACACGCGCGTGCGAAAGCTGATCGTCGGCGCCCTCCTCCCGCGCGCCATCGCCCACCGCGAGGCGGGCCTGCAGACGCTGGTGGCTCGCCTGCTGGCGGACCTGGACGGCGACGCCGCGGACCTGATCGGCGGGTTCGCCGGGGCCATCCCGGTGGAGGTCATCAGCGATCTTCTGGAAATCCCAATCGACGAGCGCGGACCCCTGCGCGGATGGTCACAGGACATCCTGGGCGCCCTGGAACCCGCGCCGACGATGGAGGCCCTGGCCCGCGGCGAGACGGCCTTGGCGGGATTCCACGCCTATCTCGGAGGCCTGATCGCCGAGCGCCGCAAGTCACCGCGTGATCCCGAGCGTGACGTGCTGAGCCGCCTGATCCTCGGGGAGCCGGAGGGCGAGCCGCTGAGCCAGTCCGAACTCCTCGAAAACTGCGTCTTCCTACTGAACGCAGGGCACGAGACCACCACAAACCTGATCGGCAACCTGATCGAAGCTCTCTGGCGGTTTCCGGCCGAGCGGGCGCGTCTGGTCGCCACTCCTGGCCTGATCACGGGGGCGGTCGACGAGGCGCTGCGGTTTGAGAGCTCCAATCAGCTGGGGAACCGCGTCACCGCCAAGGAAGCGGATATCCGAGGCGTCCGGCTTCCGGCCGGCGCCCAGATCACCCTCGCCATCGGCGCCGCCAACCGCGACCCCGAGGTGTTTGAGCAGCCCGATCGCTTCGACATTTTACGCACGCCAAATCGGCATCTCGCCTTCGCCGCCGGGCCCCATCAATGCGCCGGCGCGAACCTGGCGCGGTTGGAGGCGCGGGTGGCCGTCGGCGCGCTGCTGGCCCGGTGCCCCGACTACGAAATCCTGCCCGGCGCGCGGCGCACCGCCCGCGCGCGCTTTCGCGGCTTCAGCACCTTGCCCGTCAAGCTCCACCCACACCCCTAGGAAGGACCCCCATGTATAAGCTGATCGCGCTCTATGACGCCCCGGACGACCCCGAGGCCTTTCTCACTCACTACCGGGACGTCCATCTGCCCTTGGTGTTGAAGACGCCGGGCCTTGTGAAGGCGGAAGCCGAACAGGTGAAGGCGAAGGTCATGGGCGAAGCCCCTGACGTCTTCCTGATCGCGGAGATGACCTATCCGGACAAAGCGGCCTTCGACGCCGCCATGGTCTCGCCGGAAAACCGCGCCGCCGGCAAGGACCTGATGAGCTTCGCCCGCGGCAAGGTCACGCTCTACGCGACGGAAGCGATCTGACCCCTGGACGCCGGCCCCCGGGAGTCTCAGACGCCGGTGGGGCCCGCGCTCCAGAGTCTCGACGAACCGGGTCAGCCAGGCATTGGTCTGAGGACCGTCGAGGGCCCGGTGGTCGATGCTCGAACGGCTCCCGGAGCATCGCCTGGACGGCGAGGTTGCTCTTTCCGAGAACGTCGGTCTCCTTGATGCCCAGCAGCTGGAAGTAGCGTGCGATCAGACGGTCCACGATCCAACAACATCAACATTACCTTCTGGCGCTTCGACAATAGATCGTCGATATTAGGTTCCATCTATAGCGGAATGCACAGGCTCGGCGAAGCGACCCTGACCGTCCAGTATCCGTGATTTTCGCCGGCGAACCCCCGACGCCCCTGGCGATGGTTACCAACGCCGGCATGTCAGCTGATGTAATGGCGAACGAATTCAACTGACTGGCCCGCGCCGAGGCCTCGACCACACGCAGATTTGGCGCCACCGGACTGAATCTCGCGATCTGCGAACAACTGGCGCAACGCACGAGGCGTGCTTTCCGTGTCCAGTACGGAGGGCCGCCGCGCCGCATCATCTCTGCATGCGACTAACCTGTATAGGGGAAGGGGGTTCATTTCGCCAGATGCCACGCTGCAGGCCGCGAGCATAGCATCCGCGTGCTCGCGGCCGAACGCGACAACGTCAATCCGCTGGAGCAAATCGAAGAGGCCAGTCGGATGTGGCGGCCTGGAAGGCGGCGGTGTTGGACGCCACTTTGGTGGACGTCCTGACGCGCCGCCGATTGCGGCCATACCGGACAAGCTGGCTCGCCCTCAGGCGCCGGGGGCCCAGCCTTCCAGGGTCTCGACGAACCGGGTCAGCCAGGCATTGGTCTGGTGGCCGTCGAGAGCCCGGTGGTCGATCGACAGGGTGACGAAGGCCATCGGCCGGATCGCCAGGGCATCGGCCCCGTCCACTTCGCGGACCACCACACGCTTCTCGAGCTTGCCAACGCCGACGATGGCGGACTGCGGCTGGTTGATGATGATCGGGGCGGCGACCAGGGACCCTGACACACCGTGGTTCGAGATCGAGAAGGTTCCGCCCTGTACGTCGCTTGCGGTGAGCTTCCCGGTGCGGGCACGCTCGGTCATCTCCTGCAGCCGGGCGGCGATGCCCAGCAGGGAGAGCGACTGCGCCCGATGAACCACGGGAACGATCAAGCCGCTTTCCCCAAGCGCCGTCCCGACTCCGATGTTGAAATCGTCGAAGATTTCCAACGCGTCCTCGCGCCAGCGGCTGTTCACTGCCGGCGCGGCGGCCATGGCCTGGACACAGGCGGCCACGATGTAGGCGGTGTAGGTGAGTTTCACGCCCTGGGACTCAAACTCCGCCTTTCGCCGGGTGCGGTCGGCGATGATCGCCCCAAAGTCCGCTTCGAAGACCGCCGTGACATGCGGCGCGGTGGCCACCGACATGGACATGTGTTCGGCGATCCGCCGCCGCATCGCATCGTGCGGCACAAGGCGCCCGCTTGGCGACCGCGAGCCTGCGGCGGCCTGCGGCGTGGGGCCCCGGCCTGCGGATGACGCCTTCGCCGGCCCTGTCTCGAGATGGCGCTGCACATCGGCGCGGGTCAGCCGGCCGTCCCGGCCGCTGCCCCGCATGCCTTTGGGGTCGGCACCGCTTTCCATCAGCAGCCGGCGCACCGAGGGCGAGAGCCGCAAGTCGGGGTCGAACTGGGAGATGGAGGCGGCCCCAGCGCACCTGGACTCGGCTTCGCGCGCGGCCTCCCTGGGTGCGGACGGGCCGGCGGCTGGCCTGTTCGCGCCGGTCGCGGCGACGCGTAGCCGGCCCAGCAGCGCCCCGGGTCCGGCATCCTCCCCAGGCGCCATGAGAATCTCCTCCAAGATCCCCGCCTCGGAGGCGAAGACCTCCATCGCCACCTTGTCGGTCTCAAGTTCGACCAAGGGGTCGTCGGCGGTGACGGGTTCGCCGACCTTCTTCAGCCAGTTGCGGACCACCGACTTGGTGCCTTCCAGGTCTTCCGGGACCGCGATGTCGATCAGGCTCATCTCAGAACTCCCGCAGATCCTGGATGCGCTGGCGAATGCGCTCCACGGAGGGCACCACGGCCTCGAGCAGCACCGCGTTGTGGGGGCTGGCAATGTCCGGCATGGTGAGCCGCGCCACCGGCGCGTCGAGGTCCAGGAACGCTTGGTCGGCGACCACGGCGGCGATTTCCGCCCCGAAGCCCGCGGTCTCGATGTCCTCGTGGACTATGAGGCAACGGCGGGTCTTGCGCACCGAGGCCAGCACCGCCGCCTTGTCCCACGGCATCAGGGTGCGTAGGTCGATGACCTCGGCGGAGGCGCCGACGGCGGCGGCCGCCGCCGCCTCGCAGCGCTCAACCATCGCCCCCCAGGTGACGACCGTGACGTCATCGCCGGGCCGGACGACACGGGCCTGGCCAAACGGCAGAAGGTAGTCGTCGCCGGGATAAGGCCGCCGGGCGGAGGCCGCGTCGAGCATGTTGCGGTGTTCGAAGAAGATCACCGGATCATTGCCCCGCAGGGCCGCACGCAGCAGGCCGACCGTGTCCGCCGAGTTGGAGGGCACAGCCACCTTCCAGCCGGGGGCGTGCACAAACTGCACCTCATTGGTCTGGCTGTGCCAAGGATCGCCGCATTTGAAGAACCCGCCGGGGATTCGAAGCACCATCGGGGCCGCGAACCGGTTGTTGGTGCGCCAGCGCATGGTGCCGCAATCGTTGATCTGCTCAGCGGCCGGATCGGCGTACTTTCGGAACTGAATTTCTGGCACCGGCACCAGACCGCCCAAGGCCATGCCGACGGCCCGGCCGACGATGCCCTCCTCCGACAGGCTCGTGTCGAACACGCGCGCTGGCCCGTGTTTGTCCTGCAGGCCGAGGGTGACCGCGTGGACGCCCCCCTTGGGTCCGATGTCCTCTCCGAACAGGACGACGCGCGGGTTGACGGTCAGCTCATGATCCAGGGTCCGGCGGATGGCCGTCACCATGTTGATGCGCTGCCCCTCGCTCCGGGGCTCTCCGGCGGCGGGCGGCGGCTGATACCCCTCCGGCCACTGCCCCCCTTGGGTCTGCAACTCCCCGGGCTCCGCGAACACGTGCCGCGTGACGCCCGCCGGGTCGGGCGCCGGGCGGGCCTCCGCCGCCTCCCGCGCCGTTTCGACGTCCTGCGCGGCCCGCTGCGCGAGACCGTCCCACCGGGCCTTCGACAGCACAGCCGGCACCAGGTAGTCCCTAAGTCTTGGCAGAGGATCGCGCGCCCATTCCTCGCGGACGAAGGCGTCGGTCTTGTAGGTCTGGGTGTCCTGGAAGGAGTGGCCTTGCAGCCGAGGAACCGTAAGCCGCAAAAGGCACGGTCCGCTGCGCGTCCGGACGAACGCCACCGCGGCTTTCACCAGCCTGGCGGCCTCTGCGGGATCGCTGCCGTCGCCATCGAGAACCTTCAGCCCTGCGAACCCGGACAGGTTGGCGGCAATGTTCGCGCCCGGGGTCTGGAAGGTCGACGGCACCGAGATGCCGTAGCCGTTGTCCTCGATATAGAAGAGCATCGGCAGCTTCTGGGTGGTGGCGATCGTCAGCGCCGCCCAGAAACCGTTCGTCGCGACCGACCCGTCGCCCCCGAGCACCACGGCGAGCGCGTCGGCGTAGTCCGGATCCTTCAGCACCGTACGCCGGTACTCGATCGCCTGGGCCCAGCCGGCCGTCGGCGTGTACTGGGCGCCCACGCCGCCGCACATCGGCAGGGCCGACGGTCCGCGGGGGTTCGGGTAGTTGAAGACGACGCCGATATCGCGGCCATCGGAATAGCCTCCGGCCCGGCCCATTGAGGAGCCGAGTGCGTCCACATAGTCGACGCCGAGCGACAGGAGGATCGGCCGGGAACGATAGTAGCCGCAGATGGCGTCGTGAGCATTCGTAAGACGCGAGCCCAGCAGAATCTGGGCGACGTCGTGCCCGCGGGCCGAGAATTGATAGAGCACCTTCTTTTCCGGAACGAGGGTCTTCTCCTCCAACTCGTCCATGGCGCGGGAGACGTGGGTCAGGTAGGCGACTCTGCCCCAGTCAAACTCGGGATCAGGCGTGTTTCGCCCCTTGGTGTCCACGTCCGCGCTCTGAGCCTTAAGGCCTGTGGGGGGCATCCGACTTGACCTTCTGCTGGAATTCATAGAACGACCGGTCAGTCGTATAATTCGACTGTCGGCCCGTCAACGTGGCTGACGCCCGGACGTGGGAGGTGACGCGATGACCTATGACGTTGTGATCGTTGGCGGCGGCCCCGGCGGCTACAACGCCGCGATCCGCGCGGGCCAACTGGGCCTGAAGGTCGCCTGTGTCGAGAAGGGCGCGACGCTGGGCGGCACCTGCCTCAACGTCGGCTGCATGCCGTCCAAGGCCCTGCTGCACGCCTCGGAAATGTACGACGCCGCGGCCAACCACTTCGCCGAGCTGGGGATCGAGGTGAAGCCCAAGCTCAACCTCACCCAGATGATGGCCCAGAAGGCGACCTCGGTGGGCCAGCTGACCAAGGGCATCGAGTTCCTGTTCAAGAAGAACAAGGTGGACTGGGTGAAGGGCGCGGGCCGGATTGCCGGCGCCGGCAAAGTCGAGGTGACCGGTCCGGATGGCGCCGTGACCGCGCTTGGGGCCAAGAACATCGTCATCGCCACGGGCTCGCTGCCGTCCGGCCTGCCGGGCGTCGAGGTGGACCAGAAGCGGATCGTGGACTCGACCGGCGCGCTGTCGCTGCCGGAGGTCCCGAAGAGCCTGCTGGTGATCGGCGCGGGGATCATCGGCCTGGAGCTGGGCTCGGTGTGGCGCAGGCTCGGCGCCCAGGTGACGGTGGTGGAGTTCCTCGACCGGATCACGCCCGGCATGGACGCCGAGGTCGCCAAGACCTTCCAGCGCTCGCTCACCAAGCAGGGGATGGTCTTCAAGCTCTCCAGCAAGGTCACCGGCGCCAAGGCATCCAAGACCGGCGTCAAGCTGACCGTCGAGCCGGTGGCCGGCGGCGCGGCCGAGACCCTGGAGGCCGACTACGTGCTGCTGGCCATCGGGCGCAAGCCCTACACCGAGGGCCTGGGCCTGGAGACCGTGGGGATCACGCCGGACAAGCGCGGCTTCATCGAGACCGACCACTGGAGGACCTCGGCGCCCGGCGTCTGGGCGATCGGCGACGTGACGCTCGGCCCGATGCTGGCGCACAAGGCCGAGGAAGAGGCCGTGGCCTGCATCGAAGCCATCGCCGGCAAGGCGGGTCACGTGAACTACGGGATCATCCCGAGCGTGGTCTACACGGCGCCTGAGGTCGCGTGGGTCGGCAAGACCGAGGAGGAGCTGAAGGCCGAGGGCCGCGCCTACAAGGTGGGCAAGTTCCCCTTCACGGCCAACAGCCGCGCCAAGATCAACCACGAGACCGAGGGCTTCGCGAAGGTCCTGGCCGACGCGACCACCGACGAGGTCCTGGGGGCTCACCTGATCGGCCCGTCGGTCTCCGAGATGATCGGCGAATATTGCGTCGCCATGGAGTTCCGCGCCGCGTCCGAGGACGTGGCCCGCACCTGCCACCCGCACCCCACGCGCTCCGAAGCGCTGCGCCAGGCGGCGATGGGCGTCGCGGACTGGACGATGCAAGCCTAGGACGTCCAAGCCGCACGCCCTCCCGAACTCGCGAAGCCTGGGAACTGCTCTGCGACGTCGCCACAGCGTTTGACTTGGCCCGCATGGCGCCACGGGCCGCGCCGGCGACCAGGGGGTCAGAACTACGTTCGCCGCGTTCAACAGGGGAAGATCGGCCGGCGGCGGGTCCTGCTCCGAGAGGTCAAGCCCAGCCTCTGTCAGACCGCCATCGACAGGGGCCGCGAGGAGCGCTTCTTTGTCGACCACCCCGCTTCGTGACGTGTTGATGAGGATCGCGCCGGGACGCTTGAGTCCCGCCGGATGCATCGGATCGGCGCCCACGACTCGCCTGGGAGGCCTCTGCCCGCCGGATTGTGGCGGACTCGTGCTCATCGCGGCGTCTCGGCGACTGCGGAGGGCCGCGCCTCCAACCGCTCGGCGTCTCGTGCAATATGGCCGAGATGTCGTGGCAGGAAGAGACTCGCCGCCAGACCTACGCCGCCGACGAGCATCAGATAGGCGGCTGGCGCGGAAACCTGACCCGTCACGGCCACCAACCAAGCGGCCGCGAGCGGCGCCAGGCCTGCCGCCAGGGCGTTGGCAAGCGTCTGCGACACGCCGGAGCCGCTGTAACGGACGTCCACGGGAAAGAGGTCGGCTGACAGAAAGGCGAAGGTGCCGACCAGCAGCCCCTGAACAAGCCCGCCGCCGGCGAAGATGACGCTGAGCGGTGCGGCGCGGCCGGCCGCGGCCAGGAAGAAGGGGTAGGCCAGCAGAACGAGGGCGGCGGCGCCCAGCCGCATCAGCCAATACGGCCGTACGACCTGGCCGAGGGCGGCGGCGCCGAGGATCGCCGCGGCGCCGACCAGGCTGCCGGCGTTCAGGGCGCGCGCGACCTCCAGGGGCGCGTAGTGCAGGGTGCGGGTCAGGTAGATCGGGAGGTAGCCCAGGAACACGCCCTGGAACCCCATGCTGGCGATGGTGACGCCCAGGCCGACGACGAACGCGGCCCGATAGGAGCGCCAGACGCGCCCGAGCGGCACCTTGGCCTTTGGTCGATCGACCTCGGAGAAGGCGGGGGTCTCGACCAGCCCGCGGCGCGCCAGGAGGGCGATGAATCCGCAACCGCCCGCAATCAGAAATGGGATCCGCCAGCCGAAGCGCGCCAGGTCGGGCTCCGACAGCGTGCTCTCGATCGCCCAGCTGAGACCTGTGGCCGCGAGAACCCCGATGGAGGCCAAGGCCGACACCAGGCCCGTGAGCAGTGAAGCCCGCCTCGGGATGGTCTCCACCATGTAGGCGGCGGCGCCGGGCATCTCTCCGCCGACCGAGAGGCCCTGGACAACGCGCAAGAGGACCACAATGACGCCGGACGCCGCGCCCCATTGGGCGTAGGTCGGCAAGAGCCCGATCGCTGCGGTCGCGAGCGACATGGCGGCCAACCCGGCGACGAAAACGGGACGACGACCATAGCGGTCTCCGAAGTGGCTCATGATGGCCGCCCCAAATGGCCGGGCCAGGAATCCCACCGCCAGGCTGGAGAGGGTGAGCAGGGTGCCGGTGAGTTGACCCTTGCTGGGGTAGAACGCCGCCGCGATGCGGTTGGCGAAGATCGCATAGGAGAAGAATTCAAAGATCTCGATACCGCCGCCCAGGCTCACGAGCCAGGCGAGCTTCAGGTGCGGGGGAAACCGCTTCCCCGCGCGGACCGGAATTGCGGGAGCGGCCATCGCCAGCCTATCCCGCGGCCGGGCGCGGCGATTCCGCCTTGGCCGTGGCCGCATAGCCCGCAAGCGTCTTCGCGCGGGCGGCGGCGGCCGACAGCATGAACGCCTGATCGCCGCCCCCCGCCAGGAAACCACAGCCGAGCTCGATGGCGCGCGGCGTCAGCGCATCGTCGTAGATGCCCCCAAGGCCCATCACCTTGCCATGCCGCCGGCAGGCCGCGGCGACCTCGCCCAAGGCGGCCCACATGGCGTCCTCGTGAAATTGGCCCGGAATCCCCAGTTCGATGCTCAGGTCGAAGGCGCCGACGAAGAGCACGTCGATCCCGGTCACTGCGGCGATCTCGTCGACGTTCGCCAGACCTTCGCGGTCCTCGATCATCGCCGCCAGAAGGGTTTCGCGATTGGCCTCGCCAAGGGCCTGCGCCACGGGCGGCGGAGCGTAAGCGAAGGACGCCGCCCCGGCCCCCCAGCTTCGCCGCCCCTGAGGCGCGAACCGCAGGCTGGCGACGATCTTCTCGGCCTGAGCGCCATGGCGCACATTGGGGATCAGGACACCCTGGGCGCCGTTGTCGAGCGCGCGCGCGCCCTCGTGGAGCGCGTCTGCCTTAACCCGCACGACGGGCGTGACGCCGGCGGACAGCGCGGCTTGGCAGATTTCGCCGGCTTCGGAGATGGAGACCGCGCTGTGCTCCATGTCGATGGCCAGCCACTGATACCCGGCGGCGCGGGCGAGTTGGGCGATCGCGACGCTGCGGACCAGCCCCACGCCGAAACCGAGCGCGACCTCGCCCGCCCGGAGATGGGCCAGCGTCTGGTTGGGTATGATGCTCACCGGGTCCTCCGTGCGGCTCTTGTCGGCCACACCGGAGACTAGGCGCCACCGACCGAACCGCGCCAATATCCTCGGTCGCCGGCTGGTGATTGGTCAGAGCTATCACGGCGGCGGCATCATGAGTGACCGCCAACGCCCGCGATTGATATCGGAGAGGTATCAGGACGCCCCATTGCATCATATTGGCCAACAGCGAGGGCGTGGGCTCCCCTCTTGGCGCGGCGGTGAACGTCACCAAGAAACGCGGAAAACCGAATGTCCCCGGGACAAAGTCGCGACAGGGGTCGCGGGGGCGAGCCGACCTGCGGGGATCATTGTTGATATGCTGGACCTTGGAGATGTCGTCCACAGAAGCGTCGACGTGATATCAAAGCGTATGGAGCTTCGTCACCTTCGCTATTTCGTGGCGGTCGCCGAGGAACTCAACTTTCGGCGCGCGGCCGAGCGTCTCCACATCAGCCAGCCGCCGCTAACGGCGCAGATCCAGCAGCTCGAGCGGATTCTCGAAGTCCAACTCTTCGAACGAAACAAGCAGCGGGTCCTCTTGACCGCGGCCGGACGCGAGTTGCTGATCCATGCGGAGCGGATTCTGGCCGACGTCGCGGCGACGCGCGTCAAGGTCGTGAACGCCATGTCCGGCGATGGTGGCGAACTGCGGATCGGCTACACGGAGTCGGCCATCTACGTCGGGTTCATCCTTGAGACGATCCAGCGTTTCCGGAGCGAACGACCGGCCGTCAAGCTGACGCTCTACCCCATGAAATCGACGGCGCAGCTGGCCGCGCTGGAGCGCGGCGAACTCGATATCGGGTTCGTCTGGGCCCTCCCCGACCGGCCCTCGACCCTGCTTGAGTACGAGACCATTTGGGACGAGCCCCTGATGATGGCGGCGCCGCGGGAAAACCCGCTTGCCCAGGTCGGCCGGCGCCTGTGCCTGGCCGATCTGGCCGCCGAACCGTTCGTCACGATCTCGCGGGACAGCGGCGCGCTCTTCTTCCGCACGATGAACGCGCTTTGCCAAACGGCGGGCTTCACGCCGGAGATCGCGTACGAGGCGCCGGATCTCACCACCGTGCTTGGCCTGGTGGCCAGCGGCGCAGGCGTGGCCATTGTCCCGGCGGCCATGCAGCGCCTGCAGACGCCGGGCGTCGTCTACCGCTCGATCTCAAATGACGCCCATCGCGCGCAACTGCATTGGGTGTCACGTCGCGACGCCAACCTTCCGTTGCTGCCGCTCATGCGGCGGGCCATGTTCGAGACAGCCAGCCGGCAACCGGCGGGCGCGCTCCAATCGGGCGAGCTTTCGATGGCCGCCGGTCCTAGGCCATCTCCGCGTAGAGCAGTTGTCCCGCGACCGGCATCTGCGCGCTCAGAATAGACCCGGTTGAGGATTCGGTGATGTAGAGCGTCTTCCGCTCGGGGCCCCCGTAGACCACGTTTGAAATCGACAGACCGGCGCAGGTGTTCACGCGATAGAGCGGCTCGCCCAACGGTGAGAAGACCCAAACACACCCCAAACCGGTATGGGCCACCACGACATTGCCAGCCTCGTCGACGGCCATGCCGTCCGGTCCCGTTCCGCCCGACATCTGGACGAAGACCCCGGTCGTCCCGACGGCCGAACAGGCGGCGAGGCCCGGCGGGACGTCGAGGGGGGCCTTCCAGATATTGTTGGAGCGCGTCAGCGCCACATAAAGCGATTGCTCGTCAGGGCTCAGAACCAGGCCATTTGGGCTGGGCAGATCACTGAGCAGAATGTCCCACTCACCGCTCGGCCGAACCCTGACCACGCGGCCCGTCGGACGCACGATGTCGCTGTTGCCCTGGTCGGTGAAGTAGATGTCCCCGTTGCTGGCGAAAGCGAGATCGTTGGGTCCGTGCAGGGGCTGGTTGGCTACGCGGGTGAGGAAGGGCTCGACCTTTCGCTTGGCCGGGTCGACGAACATGATCCCATTCTTGTAGTCGGCGATGAAGATCCGTCCGTCCTTGTGAATCTTCAAGCCGTTGGGGTGGCCATCGTATTCCACCAGGATCGAGAATTCTCCCTTTGGACTCATGGCGAAGATGCGTCCGGCGGGAATATCGACGAAGTAGAGCGTGCCGTCGCGGGCGAGCGCAGGCCCCTCGATATAGAGCTTTCGTGTCCCGTACCGGTCGCACACGCGACCGGTGACATGAAAGGACTCGGGCAGGCGCCCCACGAGCTTGGTTTCGATGACCGGTGGCGCAGCAAACATCAGGAACTCCAGAGCGTTCGTGCCATCGCTCGCCCGGAGACCCGAAAGCGCGCCGCTGGCGAGCCACAGAATCCTAGGCCGCTCCATGCTCCATCGGCCAATATGTCTCGCCACGGCCCGCGATAGCCGGCGCGTATCGCCGCGCGACGCGGTCGGCGGGCCTCAGGGGGCGCCGGCCGCGATCCTGTTCTCGATCGCGCCCAGCCGGTCGATCTCGACCCGGACCACATCTCCCACCTTCAGCCAGCGCGGCGGCTGCATGCCGATGGCCGCCCCGGCCGGGGTGCCGGTCGCCAGGACGTCACCAGGCTCCAGGGTCATGATGCGGCTGAGTTCGGCGATCTGGTCGGCGACCTTGAACAGCATCTCGCTGGTGTTCGCCTCCTGGCGAAGCTCGGCGTTCACCCAGGTGTGGATCATCATCGACTGCGGATCACCGGCCTCGTCCGGGGTGACCATCCAAGGGCCGAGCGGCCCGTGGGTGTCGAAAGACTTGCCCAGGGTCATGGTCGACGTGCGCAACTGAACGTCGCGAACGCTCACGTCATTGGCGACCAGATAGCCCCCAACAAAGCCCAGCGCTTCCGACACGGTCGCGTCGCGGCAGCGCGCGCCGATGACGACGGCCAGTTCACCTTCGTAGTCGAGCTGTTCGGACATGGCCGGCATGACGACAGCGCCATGCGGGCCGGTGATGCAGCTGGTCTGCTTGTTGAACCACACCTGATGCGGTGAAGCCTTGAATCCGAGATGCGCCACCTCGTCGAGGTGCCGCCGATAGTTCGCGCCGAGGGCCAAGTACTTGCCAGGCTTGGGAACCGGAGCCGTCAGCTCGACGTCCGCCAGCGCCCGCCGCGGCGCGCCGTCGGCCAGTTCATTGAAGAACGCCCAGGATCGTCGCCCCCCGGGCAACCAGGCGCTCAAGTCCTGCGGCAGGTCCGGCAGATCATGGAAGATGTCGGCGACTTCCCCATCCACGACCACACCCAGGCGCGCACGGCCAGCTCGATCGATATACCTAGCGATTTTCATGGGCGAAGGGCCTTGTTCCGGTGTCTTCCATGGCGTTCCTGCGACCGTCCTGGATGAGTTGGGCGACGCGCTCGCCAATCATGAGGACGCAGAGATGGGTGTTGGCGCTGACGACGGTCGGCATGATCGAGGCGTCGACGACCCGCAGGCCCTCCACACCGTAGACCCGGCAGTGCGGGTCCACCACCGCGCCTGGATCCTCGGCGCGCCCCATACGGCACGTGCCCGACGCGTGATGCACGGCCGCCGCGACGCGGCGCACAATCTGGGCGCAGGCTGCGGGGTTTCCGGCGAGCTCGGCGAGGTCCAGCACCGTGTCACCCAGCAACCTGCGGCGGACGCCGAAAGGCAGGTCGAAGATCACCGCGATCACCGCGCTCTTGACCCAATTCCAGAGGCTCGGGCGGTTCAGCGCGTTCGCCTGTCCGCCGGGGGGCAGGAACGCCTCGTTGACGATCCCCCGCAGCCTGTCGCTCGCGAGATAGCGGCAGCACCGGCGAACGCCGTCGACCATCCTCTCGAAATCGCGGGGATCCCGCAACAGATTGAACTTGACGATCGGCTCATCGCGCCAGTCTGCGCTGCGCAGCTCAACCGCGCCGGTTGAAAACGGCTTGTACAGGCAGACCCCAGCGGCCCCGATCCGGCGCCCCAAAGGATGCCAGGACGTCCGGTTGGTCGGAAAGATCTGCATGTCCCCCGGCGGGCAGCCGGGCCGGCGCGACGAATAGCGAAGCATGGCGAACGCCCAGGAGGTCAGCGACTTCGCCTGTTGCGATCGGGCTGGCAAATGGACCGCGATGTGCACGATCGCGTGGTTGAAGAGGTTCTGCCCGACGCCCGGGCGGTCCGTCACCGGGGTGACCCCGGCGCGATGCAGGGCCGCCTTCGGCCCGATACCGGACCGCATGAGCAAGGCGGGTGAATGCACCGCGCCGGCGCAGACCAGGATCTCGCCTCCGAAGAAGAGCTTGGAGTTTCCTTTGATGTTGGCGCTGACCCCGACCACTCGCCGACCTTCAAGGATAAGGCGCTCCGCAGTCGCCTCGCTGATGATCGTCAGATTGGGGCGGCGGCGCACGTCCGCGCCGAGATATCCCATGGCCGAGGAGACCCGACTGTCCGGCCGGTTGTTCATCGGGACCTTCGTCAGGCAGTCCCCGAAATACCCGTTCATGTCATCGTGGAACGGATATCCCTCGTCCTCGATGGCTTCGGCGAAACCCAGCACGAAGGCGGGCCAGTCCGCGCGGGAATATCGACGGATCGGAATCGGCCCGTCCTTGCCATGCAGGGGACCGTCGAAATCCCAGTCGTTCTCGAGGCGGTTGAAGTAGGGAAGCACCCCCTCCCAGTTCCAACCGATCGCCCCGAGCGCCGCCCATTCCTCGAAATCGGCGGGTAGGCCGCGCTGGGCCATCATGCCCATGATGCTCGAGCTCCCGCCCACCATCCTGCCTTGGACGAACGGTCGGGAGAACCGCGGGCCTCCATCCCCGGGATCGGGACCAACCTCGGCGACAAGCCCCGGCCAGGCGAATTGAGGGTCGCCGTAGGAAGCGGGGAACGGGTCGCGAATAGACCGGGGCTCCTGGCCGGGCGGAAAATCGAGGCCGGCCTCCAGCAACAGCACCGAAATCGTGGGCTTCTGCGTTAAACGCGAGGCCAGCACGCACCCCGCCGTGCCGGCGCCCACGATCACATAGTCAAAGTACTGCTCCACGGTGGGACCCTCCTCGCACGCACCCCCGCGCCCTCAACGTGAGGGCGCAGACCGTCCTCCCTGCTCGAAGCTCCAGTCTGTCCGGAGGGGCTTAAGCAGTCAGGCGGCGCCCCGAAGTCAGCACCAATTTGGCCATCTGGACAGTCCAATTCGGAATCTGGTTGGACTCTTTTGGTGATTTATTGTTCCTTCAGCGAGCCCGGCGCGGCGCCGCCGATCCCACTCGGCGCAGGAGAGGCCTCATCCAAGTCCCCCCGCTCACCGGCCGAGGAGCTTGCGGCGCGCCCGAAGGAAGCCCCCTCCGATGCGCCGGTCGGCCTCCTCTTGGATCATCAATCTGCCGCGCCCCGGGCACCGAGGGTCGAGCGGCGGCGACCCCTTGCGAATGGACATTGTGAATGACGGCCGCTCACGACCCCGAAGCCGTAGCGCGGCGGAATTACTGCCTGGCCCTGCTCACGGCCGGATATACGCTCAACTTTCTCGACCGATCGGTCGTCAATGTGCTGCTCGACGCGATCAAGTCCGAACTTCACCTCTCGGACACCGCGCTCGGATTCGTCGCGGGCCTGGGGTTCGCGCTGCTGTACACCCTCCTGGGCATCCCGTTCGCGCGCCTGGCCGACCGCACCAGCCGCAAGGGCGTCATTGCGTTTGGGATGCTGTTGTGGAGCCTGATGACCGCCATGGGGGGGCTGGCTCAGTCGGGCCTGCAGTTGGTTCTCGCCCGCACCGGCGTCGGCATCGGCGAGGCCGCCGGCACGGCGTCGTCCCATGCCATGCTGTCCGAGTACTTCACAAAGGACGAGCGACCCCGCGCCTTGGGCGTGTTGAACCTCGGCCTACCAGCCGGCGTCTTCCTGGGCATCTTCCTCGGGGGGTGGACGAACCAGCTGTTCGGCTGGCGCGTGGCGCTCTTCTTCGCGGGCGTACCCGGCCTGATCGTGGCGGCGCTCCTCTATTTCACCGTCGCCGAGCCGGGACGATTGGCGCCCGACGGCCCGCTTGAATCGCCGTCCCGGGCCTCCTTCTGGACGACAGTCCGCTTCCTGTGCAGCCAGCCCTCCTATCTGTTTAGCCTGTCGGGCAGCTTCTTCTCCGGCTTCGGGCTCAACGCCATCTTCGTGTGGAGTCCCGTCTTCTTCGGACGCGTCCACCACATGGCGTCTGGAGAGGTGGGGGCGTTGGTGGGCTCCATCCTCGGAATCTCCGGTATCCTTGGGGTCATCACCGGCGGGGCGGTCGTCAGCCGCTTCAGCCGCGGCGACGATCGCTGGAAGCCGGGCCAGCCCGCTCTCGCCTGCCTGCTGGCGGCGCCTTTCGTCATCCTGATGCTGCTTGTGGACTCGAAGGCCCTCGCCCTGACCTGTTTGGGACTGGGCTCATTCCTCGCCTATTCCCTGCTGGGCCCCATCTTCTCCATCTATCAATGCGTGGCCCGGCCACGGATGCGGGCGACCGCGACGGCGATCCACAACCTGGTCGGCGCGCTGGGCGGGCTTGGCCTGGGCGCGGTGTTGGTGGGCATGGCTTCCGATCGCCTGACGCCGCACTTCGGGCACGACGCCATCCGCTATGCGCTGATCCTGCCGATGGTCGCCTTCTTGCCTGGCGGGCTCCTCTACGCCCTCGGATGCCGAACGATTCGCCGAGATGTGCTTCGCGCGGCCGCTGAAGGGTGAGGCGACGCGGTTCGGGCGAGGCCAGCGCGCCGAGCGCAATAGCCGTCACGTATCACGGCAATCCGCGCAAGATAATAGACCGACCAGACGGTCGATTATAAATCAGGGTCAACAAGATTAAATTGGGGGAGTAAATGCACAATCAGGGCGGCGGCCTTACGTCACACCGATTCAAAAACCTCTTGCTGTCAACCTGCGCGGTCCTCGGCTGGGCGGCGACTTCCACTCTGGCTCACGCGGCGGCGGCAGACCAGGCGGCGACCCTCGACGAAGTGATGGTGACCGCGCAGAAGCGTGGGGTCGCTGAACTCTCGCAACAGGTGCCCATCGCCATAACGGCTTACAACACCAAGGCGATCGAGGAACTGCACGTTCGCGATCTGCAGACGTTGACCGTGGCGATTCCGAACGTCTCGCTGAGTTCGATCAACACCATTCCGGGTTTTGCGAACTTCGAAATCCGCGGGTTCGGGATCAACGGCTCCGTGCCCTCGATCGAACCCGCGGTGGGCGTCTTCGTCGACGGCGTCTATCAGGGCCAGACGTCCGGCATTGTGATGGACGTGTTTGACCTCGACAGCCTTGAGGTTCTGCGGGGGCCGCAAGGCACCCTGTTCGGGCGCAACACCACGGGCGGCGCCGTGGTCATGAAGACCCGCCGCCCCGCGGATCACTTCGAGGTGCACGGCACGGCGTCGGTGGAAAGCGGTCCGCTGGAAACCGTCGGCCTCAGCGTCGAGGGACCGATCGCCGACAACTTCAAGGCCAAGCTGGCCGGCTATGTCAGCAATGACGAAGGCTACTTCCACAACACCTTCGACAATTCGCAATTCGGAAAGCGCCGCATATCGTTCCTTCGGCCGACCGTTGTGTGGTCGCCCACCGCCGACCTCAACACCACCCTCATTCTGGAGAAGGGATCATCCAGCGGCAACGGCGCGGCCTCCACCAACCCAATCAACAAGACGGTCAGCGGGTTCGACCTGGACATCAACTATCCGGGCTATGCAAACCTGGAGTGGACGTCGGCGACCTCGGAAACGAACCTTCTGGTGAAGCTGGGATCTGGCGTCATCACCAACGTGGCAGGCTGGCGGAAGCTCGATCAGGACGCGGGTGAAGATGTTGATGGGCTACCCACCACCGGCTTCCATGCCCGCCACTTCCTGAAGCAGGAGCAGTTCAGCGAAGAGCTTCGCTACGCCGGGACTTTCGACAAACTCGATGTCACGGCCGGCCTGTTCTATTTCCAGCAGCAGTATTTCTACATCGAGCAGCGGGTTCTCGCGACGGTGCCCCAGGGTCCGGTCGCGTTCGGAGGTGACATCCACCAGAACAGCTGGGCGGCCTTCACCCAGGAAGAGTACCATGTGACCCCGAACTTCTCCCTGGTCGCAGGTCTGCGGTATTCCTACGAGCACAAGGAAGCCGCCGTGGCGACCCTGGTGGTCCCGAAAAGCCTCTGCAACTACGATCTTCGGACCTGCGCGTTCAACTTTCCGGGCCCGGCTTTCAAGGAACCGGGGCAACATTCCTGGCACAGCGTGACCCCTCGGCTGGGTTTCAACTGGAAGCCCGATGACAACGTGCTCGTGTATGGGAGCTGGAGCCAGGGTGTCCGGAGCGGCGGCTACAACGTCCGGAGCACCGCCCTGACGATCGGCCCAGGCCCCTACGATCAAGAACGTCAGGACGCGTTCGAGGTCGGCCTCAAGTCGGAGTGGCTGGAGCACCGCCTGCGCATCAACCTCGCGGCCTTCCACGATACGATCAAGGGCCTCCAGCGGGACGTCAACGACACCGATCCCGTCTCCGGCGTGGTGCAGATCACGCACAATGTCGGCGACGCCACCATCAATGGCGGCGAGTTCGAACTGACCGCGCTCGTCACCAACAACCTGACGCTGGGGCTCAACGCCGGCTACTTGGACGGCAAGTACGACAAGCTGCTCTTCGACCTGAACGGCGCCGCACCGGGCCTGGGGACGAACCTAAAGCTCGCGCGTCTTGCGCCGTGGACCTATGGCGCGAACCTGGCCTACGTCTTCCACCTCGCCAACGACGCCACGCTGAGGGCCCGAGCGGACTACGGCCACCGGGACCGGTCAGCCTTCACCGACAACAACGCCGGCATCCTGAGTCCCGTTGACGACCTGTCGGCGAGCCTCGCGTACACGCCGGCGGGCGGTCACTACACCCTCTCAGCCTACGGTCACAACCTGCTCGACAGGGTCACGGATGGGGCCCACGCGCCCCTGCCTGGCGCGGTCGGCGGGGGCTTCTTCGTGCCCATCAACAAGGGCCGCGTGATCGGCGCGCAGGTGACCTTCAACTTCTAGCCATCCTCCCCTGGGCTGGGGGCCGAAGGGTCCCCAGTCCTTTTTCCTGTTCCGCCTCGCGGCAACTTCGCCGCGCTGGCGCCAAGAGCCTCCTCGTCGAAGTCCGCCGGTCCCCGCCCCTGGGCCTGGGTCGTCATCTGACCGCCGGTTGCAGGGCCGACGGGCCCGCGTCCAAGTGCCTCCTCGACCGCCAATGCGCCGGATGCGCATGGCGGGTCGCCTGGCCGGCGCCGCTCAGCGAAATGACCGGCCTCTCCTACATCGCCGGCGACCTGCGCATAGGAAACGCGCCTCCCAAAATTCCGCCCATCGCATCAGGAAACCGCCGCAAGGGCGCAGGGCTCGGCGTCCTAGTTGAGCCGGTCGCCGCCGTCGATTTCAGGCTCGCCAGCGCACTCTACGCTGGCGGCCGTCAGCCTAGACCAAGCCCAGGGCCGGGCGTCCTGGACAGGGCGTTCTGCCAGAGCACCGAGCTGTCCAGGTCCGCCAGCGACGTGCACCCGGTCAACGCCATCGCCCGGTCCAGTTCCTCCGCCAACAAAGTGAGGGCGCGCGCCACCCCCGGCTCGCCGCCCGCCGCGAGGCCGAACAGTGTCGCGCGACCGAGGCAGACCGCCCTGGCGCCGAGCGCAAGCGCCTTGGCCACGTCGGTCCCTCGTCGAAATCCGCTGTCGCAAAGCACGGTCGCGCGGTCGCCGACGGCCTCGACGACGGCGGGCAGGGCTTCCAGCGTTGGAACCGCACCGTCGAGCTGTCGCCCGCCGTGGTTCGACACCGTGACGCCATCTGCACCATGCTGCACCGCCGCCAGGGCGTCTTCCGCGGCGACGATGCCCTTGATCACCATCGGGCCCTTCCACTCGCGGCGAACCCAGTGGATGTCATCCCAGGTCACGCTGGGATCGAGTTGGGTCTGCATGTAGGCCGCGAGGGCCTGGCCGCCGCCGCGGCCGCCGGCCGCCTCCAGAAGGTTCACCGGCTTCGGCTCGCCGTGGCGCGCCATGTCCAGCAGCCACGGGCCCCGCCGCAGGAGGTCCAGGGCGTTGGACCAGGTCGGCCGTAGCGGGACTGTCAGGCCGTTACGAGGGTCTCGTTCGCGCTGTCCGGCCACCGGACAGTCGATCGTGACCACCAGGACCTTGTAGCCGGCGACCTGGGCGCGCTCGATGAGCTTAGCCGTCGCCTGCCGGTCCCGCAGGATGTAGAGTTGGAACCAGAGCGGGCCTTCAGCGACGTCGGCCACCTCTTCGATACTGACAGTGGAGACCGTCGCCAAGGTAAACGGGATCCCCACCCTGTGGGCGCCGCGGGCCAGGTGAACATCAGCGCGCCCGCGATGCAGCCCGGCCATGCCGGTCGGCGAGATGATCAACGGCGCCTGATAGCGCTCCCCAAATAGCTCCACCTCAGAGGATCGATCCGCAACGTTTCGCGGGAAGCGGCCCACCAGGCTCCAGCGCTCGAATTGCTCGCGGTTGTGACGAACGGCGACTTCGTCTTCCGCGCCGCCGTCGATGAAATCGAAGATCGCCTTGGGCAGGCGCCGCTTCGCGAGGATCCTGAGGTCCGCGATGTTCAGGGCGTCTTCGAGCTTTGAAAGCTTCACGTCACGGTCTCCTGGGGCGGGCGCCGTCGCGCATCGTCGATCAGAATTTGAAGCTGGCGTTGACACCCACCGTGCGCGGCCGGTTGCGGACCAGGCCCAGCCGGGTATCGCGGCCTACGCCCCCATCGACCAGAAAGCCGACCCGCTCGCGATCGATGGAAATGGCGGCCCGCTCGTCGAGCAGGTTGTCCGCAAAGAGGCTCAGGTCGTAGCCTTGGAAGCGGGCGCCGATGCGAAGATTGACCAAGGTGTAAGGGCCGACCCTGGACCCAAACGGATCGACCGGCGGCGACCCGGGCAGCGGAGAATTGAAGAAGGCGATCACGCTGCTCACATGCTGCACCGAGACGCCCGCGTAGCCTTCCACATCGTCGGTGATCGGACGGCTGACGTCGACGGCGGCGTTCAGGGTGAACCGAGGCGAAAGCGGCAGTTGGTCGCCTGCGCGCGCGTTCAGACTTGGCTCATCGGTCAGGATGCGGGCGTGGGTGTAGGCGGTTCCCAACGACAAGGTGAGCCAGTCGCTGGGGCGCGCGGTGATCTCCAGTTCCACCCCCTGGCTCTTCGCGCGGCCGCCATTGGTGGTGACCGTGAAGGAACAGGGTAGCCGTCGATTGAGCTGAAGGTCGTCGTAGTCGATCTGGAAGACGTCTCCGTTGACGATCAGCCGGCCGTTCGCCCAGCTGGTCTTGGCCCCGAGCTCGTAATTCCAGAGCTTCTCCGGCTTGAAGTCGCCGCCGGAGACCCCGGCCGCCGCGGCGTCGGCGGTGCAAATTCCAGGAACGGGATCGCTGGGGCCGCCCAGCTTGAAGCCTCGCGAGGCTTGCGCGGAGATCATCACGTCCGGCGTCACCTTGTAGGAGATGAGCGCCTTGGGATTGAAGCCATTGGCCTGGGTCGAGGTCTGCTGACTGGTGGCGACCCCTCCATTGAACAGGCCCCTCAACAGGGTGTCGCGGGTCTGGGTGTAGTCAAACCACCTGAGCCCGAGGGTGGCCTTCAGTTGGTCGGTTACCGCATAGGACGCCTCGCCAAACCACGCGTATTGGCGCAGCTGTAGGTGAAATTGACCAATATAGAGGGTGTCGATCGCCAGTCCGTCATCATTGGTCGGAATGCCCGTCAGCGTCTGGAACCCCGGCGAGAAGATGGACTGTGTGTAGTTGCGTTGCTCGTGTTGATAGAACACCCCGGTCACATACTGGAAACGACCCGGCCCATTCGACGCCAGGCGCACCTCCTGGGTGAGGGTGCGTAGACTTGTCTGGTCGAGCAGGTCGCTGAGCGGCTGCATGTAGTTGAACGCGCTGCCGAACAGGCTCTCCATGAAGTAGGTGAGGTCGCGTTTCGCGCTGAGGTCTCGCCGCAGGTACGACGTCGTCGTGGTGAGCGTCGTCGGCCCGAAGTCGTAGTCGCCCTGCAGGCTGAACACCTTGAAGTCGTCATTCAGCCCTTCCGGCCGTTGCCGGAACTGGGTGTAGGGGCCGCCGACCGGGTCGCCGATCAGCAGGCGTCCCGGGACTATCGAATCCGGTGTGGCGACCAGCGGCGCCGGCAGGTCACTGGCGACCGCCGCGCTCGTTGTCGTCCCGAGGATGCTCTGGACGTCCTGCAGCGGATAGCCGCCGGTCTCGATCTTCTGAAGGAGGATGGTAGGCGTGATCTTCAGCTCGGGAGTGGGCGTAAAGATCGCCGAGAGCCGGGCCCCGTACTTCCTGACGGTGTTCACGTCCTTCTTGTGCTGGCCGATGTCATCGATGTAGCCATCGTCGTAGTCGTCATACCCGACCAGGCGGACCCCCAGGACTCCCTCGATCACGGGAATATTGACCGCGCCCTTCACCGCCGCGTTGGGCTTTCTGCTGTCCTGAGTTTGGGAAAGTTTCAGCTCGGCCTTGGCGTCGTAGCTGTGGGTGTTGGCCTCATTGGTGATCAACCGGACGGTGCCCGACATTGACCCCGCGCCGTAGAGTGTGCCCTGCGGCCCGCGGAGAATCTCGACGCGGTTGAGGTCGTAGGTGTCGAGGTCCGGATTGAACAGCGCCACCGACACGGGGATCTCGTTCAGATAGACGCCCACCGACTCCTTGCGCGCTGTGTCATCGCGCGCGACGCCCCCGGTGGTCACCCCGCGGATGGAAAGCTGGGACTGGCCCGGGCCGAGGTCGATGAAGGAGATGCCCGGAACCATGCGGGCGACCTTGGCGAAGTCGTCCGTGTTCGTCTTCTCGAGGTTGGAGCCTCCCAGCACCGAGAGGCTGATCGGAACATTCTGCAGGTTCTCCGACCGCTTCTGAGCGGTGACCACGACCTCACCGACGGTGCTGGTCGGCGTCGAAGGCGCGGTTTGAGCGCCTGCCTCCGACGCGGAAAGCGCGCCGATCGCAGACATCGAGGCGAGAAGAAAACGTCGATCAAACATCGGATGACCCCCAGGTTTGCTCGCTGCGTCACGATCGCGAGTTCGAGGGTCACTCTTCTCTTACCCGAGGGACCAGTATTGAACATCTGTGACAGCGCCGCCTGCGGCTCGCGCCTGGTTACCTTCCCCAGCCGTGGCGAGAGCGCACCGAATACCCGAAGTAGATCGCCAGACCTATCGCCATCCAAACGCCGATGCGCGCCAGCCCCGGCAGGCCGATGCTCGCGAGCAAGTAGAGGCAACTGCCCATGCCGATCGCGGACACAGCGGGCCACAAGGGCGCGCGAAAGGTCCGCGGCGCGTCGGGCTGGGCGATCCTCAGGTAGACGGCGCTCCCGCAGACCACCGTGAAGGCCATCAGGGTCCCGACTGAGATCAGCTCGCCCAGGAGGACGATCGGGAACAGGCCGCTCAGCAACGCCGCCGCCCCCGTCGCCACGGCGACGCCGAAGGCCGGCACACGCGACCGTTTGCTGAGCCGCGTGAAGAGCACCGGCAGCAACCCGTCCCTGGCCATCGCAAAGAAGATGCGCGAGACGCCGAACACCAGCGCGAGGGCGGCCGAAGCCAGGCCGATGACAGCGCTCAGAGTGACCACCGCATTCAACCAAGCGAGCGAAGGCCCCGCTGCGGCGATCGCGACGTGAATGGGCGCGGGGACCGCGAGGGCCGGGTAGCGCACCAACCCCGTCATCGCCAGCGCCATTCCGATATAGAGGACGGTGCAGATTCCGATCGATCCGAGGATGGCGATAGGTAGGGTGCGTTGGGGATTGCGCGTCTCCTGGCCTGCCGTCGTGATCGTGTCGAACCCGAGGTAGGCGAAGAAGATGAGGCCGGCGCCGGCCACCACACCGTGCCAGCCGTAGCGGGAGACGCCGCCAATGACAGTCTCGGGGGGTATGAAGGGCCTCCAGTTGGCCGGATGGGCGTGCGCCAGTCCGAACACGATCACCAGGACCACCGCGCTGAGCTTGATACTGACGATAATGTTGGTCAAACGCGCGACCGAGGCCGTACCGATCCACACCACCGCGCCCGCTCCGAGCACCAGGAGCGCCGCCGGCGCATCGAACAACGCGCCGCTGAGTGACAGTCCATGGTCTCCGCGTAGGATCGGGGCGGCCGCAAACGCGGGCGGGAGCCTGAGGCCGAGTGAGCCGAACAAGGCCTGGACATAACCGGACCAGCCGCTCGCCACCGCGGCGATGGAGAAGATATATTCGGCGATCACATCCCAGGCGATGATCCAGGCTGCGAGTTCGCCTAGCGTCACAAAGGCGTAGGTATAGGCTGAGCCCCCCGCGATGGGCGCCATGGACGCCAACTCGGCATAACAGAGCGCGGCGCAGGCGCAGGCAAATCCGGCGATGAGGAAGGACAGCACGATCGCCGGTCCGGCGTGGGTCGCCGCAATCTGACCTGTAACGACAAAGATTCCGACGCCGACAATCGTGCCGACCCCGAACAGGGTGAGGCTGACCGGCCCGAACCGCCGGGGCAGCGAAGACCGCCCCTCCCCCTCCGCTTCGGCAATGAAGATCGCGAGAGGCTTGCGCGCGCCGAGGCGCCGCCAGCCGACGGGACGCGCTGTGGCCGGCCTGTTCGCAGCAGGGTCGGTCAATGTCCGCGCTGGAGCGCTCAACCGGGTTCCGCCCGGTAGGCGACGCCGGCGATTTCCACGAGGAAGGGGCGCATCAACTGGGCGCCGACGACCGCCCGCGCCGGGGAAGGGATGCCGCCGATCCATTCCGACCAGACCGTGTTCATGGCGGCCCAGTCTTCGATATCGGCCAGCCAGATGTTCACATTGAGGAGTTCGGCCCGGCTCGCGCCAAAGTGCGCCAGGCGGCGATCGATTTCCGCCAGGACATCGCGGGTCTGAGCCTCAATGCCGGCGAGTTGGGGGTTCGAGACCGTTCCGGCGATCCAGATCAGCGGTCCGCGCGCCACGGCGTCGCTGAGGAAACCCCGGTCGTTAAAGCGCTCAGTCTGCATCGCCCTGACGATCCTTCCTCTAACCACACCGCAGAGTGCCTGCCCGGGGACCGGCGCTTCTTGAACGGATGTGTGGCGTCGACCTAGCCGGGGACGCTCGCCGACGCGCTGATGTCCCGAGCCAACTGGCCGGGCGTCGTGCCGTAGATCCGCTTGAATTCGCGGGTGAGGTGGGCTTGGTCGGCAAAGCCGCAGTCGTGCGCGGTCTCCGCGAGATGGCCGCCGTTGCGGATCAGTTCCAGGGCGCGCGCCAGCCGAAGCTGGCGGATATAGCTGCTGGGCGGCAGGCCTGTGGCCTTGCGGAACACTCGGACCAGATGGAAGCGATCGCAATCCAATCGGGCGGCGAGATCGGCGACGCCGACGTGATCTTCCAGGGAGTCTTCGATCAGGCGGCAGACGCCGCGCACCCATCTCGCCTCGTCCGGGGTCAGGCTGTCTGGCTCTACGAGCTCGGGATGCCGGCGAACGAAATCGAAGAGCGCCTGCTCCGGAGAACTGGCGCCGCCGGATGACGCCTCGGTCGAGGTGAATCCCCTTAGAATGTCCGCGAGCTCGCCGAATGTCTCAGGGGCCAGACGGTCAATGGCCAGCCGGGGAAGCGCGTGCACGCCACCGACGCTCGCGCCGCACACCTCGGTCATGAACCGTTGGCTCGGGTAACAGACATCATAGTCAAGGCTGGCGCTCAGGGCGCCGCCGGACACGATCTCATACGGGTTCGCGACGAACGCCTCCCCGGCTCGCCAGGCTTGGGGCCGGTCGCGCAGCTGGATCCGAGCGGAGCCGTTCCGCAGAAACGCGATGATATAGGTCTCGTGGAAGTGCGGCTCGCAATGCGCGATCAGCGACGACCCCGCCAGGATCGAGAATTCGCCGCCGCTCTCCCGCCAATGACCGCGGCCGGCCGCGGCATCCCCCGCCAAAACCGTTCGGTCGAAAGACTTGCCCATGGGTCACCCGGTTGTGTCGCGCGCCTCGAAAGCCGACCGACCGTTCGGGTAAACAACGATCGGATCCTCCGGCTTGTCAACGGGAAGCCCGCCGCAACCGGTGGGTCAGAGCCGATCTGTCGACGAAAGAGGCGCGTTGGCGATGGTGTTGGTGAGGCGGCCGATCCCGTCGATCTCGACGCTCACGATATCTCCGGCGAACAGAGGGCGCGGCGGCGTCCGCGACAGTCCGCATCCCGCCGGCGTTCCGCTGAAGATGAGGTCGCCGGGCGACAGCGTCATGACCTCGCTGAGCGTTGCGATCTGGGCGTAGCAGTCGAGGATCATGTCGCGCGTCGTGCCATTCTGCCGGAGTTCGCCGTTGACGTAGGTCCTGATCCGGACGTCCTGCGGGTCGCCTAGTTCGTCGGGTGTCAGGAGGACAGGCCCAATGGGCGCGTGGGTGTCGAACGACTTGCCGAGCAGCGGCGCACGCATCGCGCGCCGCCGCATCGTGATGTCGTTGCCGATCGTGTAGCCCCCGATCACTTCGGCCGCCCTGTCCCGGCTGACGCCGCGGCAGGATCGGCCGATCACCACGACCAACTCACCCTCATAGTCGAGGTCGTCGCACCCGTCGGGGATCCAAACCTCGTCGTCCGGGCCGCAGACGCAACGGCGCGGGCGATCGAACCAGATTGGGTCGGGGGGAAGTTGGAGGCCGGCCGCGCGAGCTTCGTCCACGAAGTCGGTAAAGTTGGCGCCGATGCCGAGGATCTTGTCCGGCCGCAAGATGGGCGCCCGAAGGCGCACGTCGGCCAGGGCGTGGGATTGGCTGGGCGCCGCGCGCGCGAGCCGTCGCTCGACGTCCGGAAGGCTCAAGGGCAGGAGACTTTCCAGGCCTTCGTCGACCTGAAGATCCGTCACCTCGGTCCCGAGGACGGCTCCAACGCAGGAACGGCCGGAAACCTCGAAGGACGCCAGTCGCATTTCCCCGTCCCCAGCCCCGGTCGCGCCCTCTGCGACAGCCCCACCGCGGTCGCCTCACGCCAACGACAACTGACCAGTTTGGATAACTGGACTGCCCATATCTGAAGCATTTCGGTCGACCCGACAACCGCATTCGCCTCGCCCCGAGCGCTCCCGGTCGGCACGGCTGCCACAACGAGCGCGAAACAGAGACAGCGACCAGGGGCGCTGGAAGATGGGCTAGCGCAACTGGCGCCCGATGATCCGCGCCCCCACCGTCAAGTGATCGGACATGGCGCGATCAGCGTCTTCCGGGGAATGGGCCGCGATCGCCTCGAAGACGGCCTCATGGTGCTTGTAGGCGCGCCGCTCAGCGCCCCGGGCCCGCAAGCCGATCGCCCTCTGCTCGTGCAGCCACCCGCTGAGCGCCGCATTGATCGCCACAAGGATGTTGTTGTGGGGGATTTCCGCCAGGATCGCGTGGAAGGCCATGTCGGTGTCGATGAACCGCTCGATATCGCCGATGGCGCGACGGTTTTCGAGCAGCGCGACCCCCAGGCGATCAATTTCCTTGGGCGAAGCATGTCGGGCTGCATGCCGCGCAAGGCCGCACTCGAACAGGATGCGGACCTCTTGGAACTCGGAGACGCCGCCCGGCTTGGCCAGTAGCGACTGAGCGGCGCCCGAGAGAGGTGACAGGAGCGCGCTGGAGTTGATGTCGCAAACCTCAGCGCGAGCCCGGTTCTTGAGGAGGATCAACCCACGTGACTGAAGCGCGAGCAGCGCTTCGCGCACGGTGATCCGACTGACACCGTATTTCTCCGAAAGGTCCCGCTCTGAATCCAAGCGAGTCCCTGCGGGAAGATCACCCGCGTTGATTTGACTTGCGATCGTCTCGACCAGGGATTCAAAGGCCCGCGCCATACCGTGCTCCGCCCGCGCCCGACCGCTGGTAGGACCCCGCGGCCGACCTGTCCAGAACGAGGGGTTGGCTTGGCCCGCCCCCTCGGTGCGATTCAGCGGCCCGACAGGCCGGGTCCATGGGCTCTGCCCTTGTCGAGCGTGCGGCCGGAAAGGCCCGAAATTCGTCCCACGTGCGGGGCGCTCCGGTAACGCGAAGGATGGGCGGCGGCGTCGGTCAAGAGGGTTTCCTGCAGGCGCTTCGGCGATGCCGGCGGCCGATCCCGGCGAGCCTCGGAGCCTCGATCGCCGCGAGACATGCGCCGGGCTAAGGCAGCCGCAGGCGGCCGGGGCCGCGCGGGCTAGTCGTCGGATGGGGGATTGAGCGCCACGACCGCAGCCTGTTCCCGAACCTCGCCCTGGACGACCGGTGCCCCTGTGGATCAGACCTGCGCTGTGGCGAATGCTGCCGTCCCACGTCTGGCGTGAAGCTGAAGCATTTCATGATGTTCAGCGATGATCCGGACACACACATCGAGGATACGTGACGGGCACGTGGCGCCCCTAGGCCAGCGCCCCGGCTTGCGGAAGGCGCCAGGCCCATTACGAGTCATGACGGCTGCACCTCCAAGTCGAGCGGCCAGATCGGACGGCGGACATTGCGGAATGGAAAACGCGTGAAATCGACCGATACCAGACCGCCTGAGTCCACGAAGACGATCTCACGCGAAATGGCCTCGAAGTCGGCCCGGAAATGGTTGATGCCTTTGAAGGCCAGGACGTTGACGCCCTCTGGGTCGATGCCGACAATTCTGAATTGCTCACGGTCCTCCGGCTGACCGCGGAGCGACACCAACAGGATATCGACATTGCCGATCGCCACGAGCGCCGTATCGCCCATCTGTCCAATCGTTCCCGTCGCATAGGGTCCGCGCCGGGTATAGGCACCGTCCGACAGCCGTTTAACAACCACGTGGGCTGGTACGGGGGCGCCGCCGTAGGCCGGATCCTGCTTGCCGCCGATGTTCAGGCTAACGCCGACGCCGACGCCCGCGGCCATAGCAAGTTGGACGGATTCCGGATCGTAGAGCGGACCCACGACAGTTCCGGGCAGATCGGCCTTCAGCAATTCCGCCAGCAGCAAAGTCCCATCGCCGTGCCCCCCGCCCATCGGGCCGTCGGTGTAATCGGCCAGGATGACGGGCCCCGAGCCGGTTGGAATATCTGCGGCGCGAGAAACAGCATCTGGAACGGATAGGTGGGTTACGCTGACATAGTCTCGCGTCTCCCAAGCCTTGCGCATGAGCTGGTTGGCTATCTCGGCATGGCGCGGCGCGACGGAATCACCCGTCACGGTGACGGACGGTCCGACATCGAAAACGTCGCCATAATAGAAGCCGGCATTCAGCGAGATATCGAGGACCGTCGGGTCATTCTGTTCGATCTCCCGCGCGACCCGCTGCAGCACAGCCATCGGACCGTTGGGGTCAATCGTTCGCCCCATGTCGA
>Ga0105239_10000304_pt1 | contig 72715 bp, 56 predicted proteins | sample KBSC44metaG_FD_92761 | JGI IMG/M metagenome (GOLD analysis project Ga0105239, IMG submission 92761) | Corn rhizosphere microbial communities from Kellogg Biological Station, Michigan, USA - KBS C4-4 metaG | ecosystem: Host-associated > Plants > Roots > Rhizosphere > Soil | place: Michigan, USA...
AGTCGCTCTCGTCGCTGTGATGCGAAAGATGTTGGTCATCCTCAACGCACGCATGCGCGATGCCTTGCTTACTGCCACATGATCAAGACAGTTGCTCTCCCCCGGCGAAGCCAGGGGAGAGGGGGCCGACTGAGGCAAGTCTTCAAAGTTTCGCGCTTTTGCTCCCTCTCCCCTGGCTCTGCCGGGGGAGAGGGCTGGGGTGAGGGGGCGCTCTTCAGCGCACTAATGAAAGTCACGCGAACTGACCGCCAATGCCCCAAGCATCGGCGACAGATCCTCCAGCCGATGCGCGATCACGTGCCGCACGCCGCTCTCGGTCTCCAGCCGCCCTTCCACCGCCATCAATCGCGACTCCAGCAACACACGCCGCTGTCGCACAGCCAGGTCATGCCATACGACCACATTGGTCGTGCCATCTTCATCTTCCAGTGACATGAAGATGACGCCGCTGGACGTACCTGGCTTTTGTCGCAAGGTCACCAGGCCGGCCGTGCGCACCAACCGTCCATGCGGCAATCCCTGCAGATCGGCCGAGCCACGACAGCGTCGCGCACGCAACTGGGTACGCAACAACTTCAGCGGATGCGGCCCAAGTGTGGTGCCGGTCATGGCGTAGTCGGCGAGCATGTTTTCCTCAACGGTCGGCAAGGGCAGATGGATTTCCTCCTGCTCGGGCACTTCGCCAAACAACGGTCGTTGCGGCTCCACGCCTGTCACGGCCCAACGTGCCCGATGGCGATGACCTGCCAACGCACGCAACGCGCCTGCATCCGCCAGCAGTCCGCTTTGGCGGTTATCGATACGCGCGCGGCGGCATAGATCGGCCACGTCGATGAACATGGCCTGGTCGCGCGCCTCGGCAATAGCATCAGCTACGTCTTCGCGAAACCCGGTGACCAGTCGTAGACCCATCCGGATAGCAGGCTGCCTATTCCGATCGCGCGCATCTTCCAGCGTGCAATCCCAGTGGCTGTAGCGCACATCCACCGGCAATACCTTCACGCCGTGCCGCCGCGCGTCCTGCAGCAATTGATCGGCTGTGTAGAAACCCATCGGTGCCGAGTTGATCAGGCCGCAGGTAAACGCGGCCGGCTCATGGCACTTCAGCCAGCTGCTGACATAAGCGAGCAAGGCGAAGCTTGCGGCGTGCGATTCGGGAAAACCGTAATCGCCAAAGCCCTGGATCTGGCGGAACAAGCGCTCGGCGAATTCAGGCTCGTAGCCGTTTTCCAACATGCCACCGATCAATTTCCCACGGTGTCGTTCGATGTGACCGTTACGTCGCCATGCCGCCATCGAACGGCGCAGTTCGTCGGCTTCCCCTTCCGTATAGTTTGCCGCGACAACGGCAATCTTCATCACCTGTTCCTGGAACAGCGGCACGCCCAGGGTTCGTTCAAGTGCATCCTTCAATGCCTCCGAAGGATAGTCGACCGGTTCCAACCCCTGCCTGCGGCGCAGATACGGGTGCACCATATCGCCCTGAATCGGCCCCGGTCGCACGATGGCCACTTCGACGACCAGATCGTAGAACTTGCGCGGCCGTAGCCGCGGCAGCATGGCCATCTGCGCGCGCGACTCGATCTGGAAGACGCCGATGGTATCGGCCTTGCAGATCATGTCGTAGGTCTCCTCGCAGCCGCGCTTTTCATCGAGGATGCACGCGAGTGTCCAATCACCTCGCCCGGTATGGCTAAGCATGCGGAAGGTTTTCTGGATCGCGGTAAGCATGCCCAACGCCAGGCAATCCACCTTCAACAAACCCAGATATTCCAGATCGTCCTTATCCCACTGGATCACCGAGCGATCGTCCATGGCCGCGTTCTCGGTCGGCACCATCGTATAAAGCGGTTGCTGGGAAATGACGAACCCGCCGGGGTGTTGCGAGAGATGCCGCGGGAAGCCGATCAACTGCTCGGTCAGATCCACCACGTTGCGCAGCAAGGGCGTATCGGGATCGAAGCCACGCTCGCGCAGATGCTGGTCGATGGGCACGTCGACGGCCCAGCGATCCATCATGCCGGCCAGTTCGCCAGCCAGATCCTGGGAAATGCCCATGGCACGCGCGACATCGCGAATGGCACTTCGACCGCGATACTGGATCGCCACTGCCGCCAGCGCCGCACGTTGCCGGCTGTATTTATTGAATACGTATTGCAGCACTTCCTCGCGCCGCTCGTGCTCGAAGTCGACATCGATATCCGGGGGCTCGTTGCGTTCCTGGGATAGAAAGCGCCCGAACATCAATTTCATTTCGTCCGGATTGACCGACGTAATTCCCAGCGCGTAGCACACAGCCGAATTGGCCGCCGAGCCGCGCCCCTGGCAAAGAATGTCCTTGCTTCGCGCAAACCGGACCACGTCGTGCACGGTAAGAAAGAACGAGTCGTACTCAAGCTGCTGGATCAGACCCAATTCCAGCTCGATGGTCTTGCGTACTTCCTCCGATTCACCGTGTGGCCAACGCCAGCGTATGCCCTCTTCGGTCAGTTGGCGCAGCCAGGTCGTAGTGGTATGCCCTGCCGGCACCAGCTCGCCTGGATAGGTGTAGCCCAGCGCCTTGGCGGTCAACTCGAAAATGCAGCGGTCGGCAATGCGCACGCTCTCATCGAGCAACGTTCGCGGATACACCGCCGCCAGCGCCTTGCGCGTACGCAGATGTCTCTCGCCGTTGGGAAAGAGCAGATAGCCCGCTTCGGCCAACGTGGTCTTGTGGCGGATCGCGGTCATCATATCCTGCAACTTTCGCCGCGATCGCACGTGCATGTGCACGTCGCCGCTGGCCACCAGCGGCAAGCCAAGCTGCTGGCCCAGCGCCGTCAATGCCGTCAGACGCGCCACATCATCCGGACCGCGATGCAGCTCAACCGCCAGCCAGGCACGTTGCGGGAACGCTCGCTTGAGCCATTCGCCTTCTGCCGCATCGCCGGCATCGCCCGGCAACCAGAGCGCCAGCAACCCGTCCGTATCGGTGATGTCCTCGCGCAACAATCGATACTGCCCTTTCTTTGCACGCATGCGCGCCGTCGTCAGCAGCCGGCACAACGCCACATAGCCCTCGCGGTTCTCTGCCAGCAGCACCAGTTTCGGGCCGTTATCGATGCGCACCTCGCTACCGACAATCAATTTGATGCCGGTCGCGTCCGCCGCCTGCTTGGCACGCACGATGCCGGCCAGCGATCCCTCATCGGTGATCGCCAACGCCTTGTAGCCCAGCGCGGCGGCGCGCTCGAACAACTCCATCGCAATCGACGCGCCGCGCTGAAAACTGAAAGCGGACAGGCAATGCAGTTCGGCGTAATCGGGGAGCTCCGTACTCATGCGAACCACCCGTGCAGCATGAACGCACCCTGCTCGCCCGGCGGGCGAAATGCCCAGGCACGCTGGCCCTGACTGGTTTCGACGACGTAGTAATCGCGACGGATATCGCCATCCCACCAACCGCTTTCGATGCGCTCCGGGCCGGCAAGGATACGCAGACGCGTGTCGCGCAGGGGAATAGGCTGCGCCAGCAACCATCCCGGGCGTGGCAACTGCGGCATCGCATCGATATGGGCTTCGCCGGTTTGCCACGCCCGCTCGGGCCGATGGTCGGCGCGCATGGCCAGGCCGTGCACGGCTTCATCGCCCAGCCGTGCGCGCAAGCGTTCGCGCAGCTGCTCCCATGGCATCGCCTGCTGCGGTCGCGTATCGAACAGATCGCGCCCGGCAGGAACGAAGGGTGGCAGTTGGTGCGCCAACAATTCCATCATGCGTACCGGCGCAGGCAGTTGCAGTTGTTCGAGTCGACTGCGCGCCACCTCGAACAGCATCGCAGGATCGCGTTCGGCCGCGAGCAGGCCGATCGGCAGTTCGGTAGCTGCCCCGCGCTCGTGCGAAAAGCGCAGCAGGAAACGCTGCACGCCGCCATCGCGACCGGCCAGGTACATGCCCAGATCGGTGGTGAGACGACGCAAGGGGAACAGCAGGGATTGGCTGGAGCTGACCTCGTAGTTGAATTCGATCCGCGACTCGAAGGCGTCCGATGGCTGGAAGTAACGCAGCGGTGTAGCCAGCGCACCACGCAAACGATCCAGATGATCGAGCGCCTGCTCGCCGATACGCCGGCCCAATGCGGCGCGTGGCAGTGCAAAGACCTGATGCAGATGGCGCAGCCCCATCCGTGCCAGGCTCGTCGCGACATCGTCGGGCAAGCCGCAACGCGCCACCGGCAACTGATCGAGCGCCTGCTGCAAGGGGCGAGCAGCGGTAATGGCCAGACCATCATGCACATTGGCCAGCACACGCGCCGCCCAGGGATGAGGCGCAAGCACGATGCGATGACGAAAGCCGAGCTCGCGCAGGTCCTCGCGCATTTGTGCTTCCAGTCGCGGCCAGGGGCCAAACAGCCTGAAGCTGGCTTCCACCTCGATCAGCAAAGCAGCGGGAAATTCGCGACTGACCAGGGAGCCGTAGCGATACGCCCACGCGGCGAGAAAATCGTGCCAGTGACCGACGTCGGCCGCGTCGTAGTCGACCGCATCGAAACGCGCGCAGATCGCCTGCGCCACGCTCAAGGGCTGCCCGGCACGCAACCCGGCAGCCTTGGCCGCCTCGTTGACGCTGCGCAGGACGCGTCGCTGCGCCGGCCCCGCAATCAAGGCCAGCGGTTCGTCCGGCGTGGCGTGTCGACGCACGACACCATCGAGTGCCAGTTGCGGCAAAAGAATGCATGCCCACAACATCGCCCGGCCCTCATCCTGCAAACGGGATGGGCGAGATGGGCGGATTGCCGCCACGACATTTGAGCACGCGCACCTGCGCCGGCTGCGCATCGATGGCGATACGCAAGGCAGCCGGCGATGGATTCGCCGCCGCATTGGCCGGGCGCATGGCAAAACCCAGACACTGTCCGGTTTCGGCAGCCAGGTGCAGGCGTCGCAAAGCGCGATCATCCGCTTGTTGCGGCCAGCACAACACTGCCGCACAAGCGGCCGAGCGCAGGCATTGTTCGGCGGCCCATAACACATCGCGCGTATCGGCATGGATCACCTGCACTTGCCGCATGCGCACGCCGGCATTCGTCCATGCCGTGGCAAACGGCAAATACGGCGGTGCGATCAACGCAATCATGCCGGCATCGTGCGCATGCGAAAGACGCGCCAGGGTCGGCCATAACAGACGCAGTTCGCCCACGCCATCCAGTGACAGCAACAGTTCGCTCAGCGCCGACTCCGGCCAACCGCCATTGGGCAATGCATCGTCGAGCGCCGCCCAGCCGGTGGGTTGTTGCGATGGCGGACGCGCATGCGGTTGCCCACGCCAGATGCGGCGTGCATCGAGCAGGCTGTCGATGGCGACGACCTGGCCCATCACGCCGGCCTGATCAAACCGGCGAACAGGCCTTCCAGGGCAAAATCATTCGTGCGCGGGTCGATCTCGATCGGTGCGTAGGAGGGATTGCGCGGCAACAAGCGGACCGTGCTGCCATGGCGCTCCCAACGCTTTACGGTGAATTCGCCATCGATGCGCGCTACCACGATCTGTCCGTTGCGCGCCGTCGACGCACGCTGCACGCCGATCAGGTCGTGCGGCAGGATGCCGTCGAGCAGCATCGAATCGCCGACGACTTCGAGCAGGTAATCGGGCTTCAGGCGAAACAGCCCAGGGTCGAGCGTGACATGTCGTTGCACGTCGGTATCCGAACCGATCGGCCGACCGGCGGCGACACGGCCCAGCAACGGAACCTGCAAGGCGAGCGATGTCCCCTGTCGCGATTCGATCAACCGCACCCCACGCGCCGTGCCATCGATCAGCTCGATCAGACCCAGGCGTGCCAGCGCCTCCAGGTGCAAGCGCGCCGAGCGGTTCTGCTTGAGGCCCAACGCAGCGGCCATCTCCATCTGCGAAGGTGGATAGCCGTGCTCGGCGATATGCCGGCGCAGGTACTGCAGGAGGCGTTGCTGGATGGGGGTCGGGCTCATGATTACTAATTTTAGTAACTTCCGAGCACCGCATATAACAATTTGATTTATAAATACATTTCTATGCTGCCGGCGCTAAGCCGAGGCAAAGCCGCCACGCATGTCCAGCGCAGTCGTGCCATGCCAGCGCCCTTCGTCTCGTTGCGCTACGCCGGCTACGGAAGTCGACGGCGATGTTTCCGGCAGCTGAAAGAACGCCACCCGGCCGGCCAGGTGATCGGCCTGCTCGCGCATCGCGCGGCTTGCCGCGGCGGCCTCTTCCACCAGTGCGGCATTCTGCTGTGTGGTCTCGTCCATTTGCAGCACGGCCCGATTGACCTGCTCGATGCCGGCCGATTGTTCCTGGCTCGCTGCCGCGATCTCCGCAACGATGTCCGATACCTTGCTGACACTGGCAAGAATGTCCTGCAAGGCCTTGCCCGACTGACTGACCAGCTGACTGCCGCTTTCGACCTTCTCGGCACTGTCGTGAATCAACGCCTTGATCTCGCGCGCCGCCGATGCACTGCGCTGGGCCAGGTTGCGTACCTCGGTGGCAACTACCGCGAATCCGCGTCCCTGTTCGCCGGCACGTGCCGCTTCCACTGCCGCGTTGAGCGCCAGCAGGTTGGTCTGGAAAGCGATCTCGTCGATAAGGCCGACGATGTCGCCGATGCGCCGGCTCGAATCGCCGATCTCATCCATGGCGTGCACGGCCTTGGCCACAACATCGCCACCCTGGCGCGCTTCGTCGCGTGCATCGCGTGCCAGCTGATTGGCGGCGCTGGCGTTATCGGCGTTCTGGCGCACTGTCGCGGTCAGCTCTTCCATCGACGATGCGGTTTCTTCCAGGCCCGAGGCCTGCTCCTGCGTGCGCTGCGAAAGATCGTCGTTGCCCTGGGAGATCTGTTCGGTACCGGTACGCACGATATCGGTGCCCTGGCGCACGTCGCTGACGATATCGGCCAGGCGCTGCCGCATCCCGGCCAGCGTATGCAGCACGCTGCCTTCATGAAACGATTCGTCGCCGTGCGCACGCACATCGCCGTCGGCAATGCGCTGCGCCATCGCCATGGCCACATGCGGCTCGCCACCGATACTGCGACCAACGCCACGCACCGCGATCAGCACCACGCCGAAAACCAGCAAGGCCACCAACGCGGCGAACGCACCGAACTGCAGCAAGACGCTGTAGAAGGCCTGCTGCACATCTTCGATATACACGCCTGTGCCCAGATGCCAGTCCCAGGCCGGTGTCATGCTGACGTAGCTGATCTTCGGCAACGCGCCCTTGCCGTCGGGCTTGGGCCAGGTGTAGTCGATAAACCCATGACCTTCGCGCTTGTCGAGCGCGACCATGGCGCGAAACAGCTCCTTGCCATTGGTGTCTTTCTTGTCGCCCACATTGGTACCGACCAGCTTGGCCGATACCGGATGCATCAGCATCACCGGGTTGGAATCGATCAGGAAGAAATAACCGGTGCCGTTGTCCCAGCGCATCGCGCGCAGCTCATCCATCGCCTGGCGCTGCGCGTCGGCGCGATTGAGCTTGCCTGACGACTCCAACGCCACATAACGATCGATGATGGCCTGTCCCGCATCGACATAGCCGCGCAGGTTTTGCTTGCGCTCGGCCAGGAGTGTCGACCGGCTCTGCAAAGAGGCAAAGACCGTGAGTGCCACCAGCCCGATAGCGACTACACCCAGGATCGCGGCAAAGCGCGATTTCATGGTCTTCATAGATTTTGCCCCTGTCATGCCTACTGCCCACTACCCGTACTTGAACCGGTTATCGTCCGGCCATGGATGGCTATCGGCGGGGGATCGAAAAATCTTGATAGGCCAAATGGCCAGTGGGCCTGACCGGCTCCTGACAGGAACCTCCAATAGCCTCAGCTTTTCCTGCTCGTCATCCGGGCGCAGGCCGGTGCTGCTGGAGCGACCTCGACGATGACCTATCGCCCGAACGCGCTGGCGTTGAGGTGTTCGTCACGACCAAACAGTTCAACTCAACCCCATGCCCGCACACATGCCAGACCGCCCGACCACCATCTATGTGAGACATCCACCGGCGCGAGGCCGCGACTGGATCGTCTCGATAGCCTCGACGGCGGATCAACGCTTTTCCACCGACAGGGAGGCGCTGCGCTATGCCGTGGAGCGGGCACGGGCGGATGCGATCAAGGGCTTTGCTACCGAGATACGTATCGAGAATGAGGACGGGAGCTGGCAGACGCTTGAGCCGGATTCGTTCGCCAGGTAGCCACTATGGCGAGATTCAAAAGCCCCCTCACCCCAGCCCTCTCCCCCGGCAGAGCCAGGGGAGAGGGAGCCTGACTGAGGTGACCCCAATGTTTCGCACTCGCGCAACTTAGCTCCCTCTCCCCTGGCTCTGCCGGGGGAGAGGGTTGGGGTGAGGGGGCGTAAGAGGCGATGCGAAGCGAGCTCGATTCAATGTCTGCCTACCACCAATAGAACGAAACTCCCCGGCACCATCGAAGGACGCTGCCCCGCCGGCTGATCCTTGCCCAGCGTCGCGGCCGACAGATACAGCCGATGCTGCTGCGGATCCAACGCAAGCGTGCGCGCGCTCAGCTGCGTAGGTACGGTCGCCTTCACGCTGAAATGATCGCTGTCGTCTTCATGTACCGCGGTGATCGTGCCGCTTTCGCCATTGGAGCTATAGACCGTCGCATCGCCCGCATCGAAGACCACCGCATCCGGCCCGGAGCCGATCGGCACGGTGGTGACCAGATGCCCGGTGACGCTATCGGTAACGGCCATCTTCTCGTTGTCGCAGACCGAGAACAGGCGATGATGCGCGACGTCGATGGCCAAACCGCTCGGCGATTCGCAAGGTGCCAGCGACCAGGTCTGCAGCACCTTGTGGCTGCCGGCGTCGATCTGCACGAGTTCGGACCTGTCTTCGATGTTGACGAAGATATGGCCATCCGCATCGGTAACCGCAAACTCCGGCTTGCCGGGCAAGGCCACCGTATCGATCACCCGCTTGGCAACCGGATCGATCACGCTCGCATTATGGCTTTTGCCGTTGAACGTCCAAACGCGATGCGAGCCGGGCTCGTAAACGATGGCATCGGGCTTTTCGCCCGTGCCGTCGATCGTCGCGACGGTCTTGAGCGAGTCCAGATCGAACACGGTTACCGAAGCGGTAAGGCCATCACTGACAAAGCCCTGCTTCAGATCTTGCGCGATGGCGATGCCATGTACGCCCGAAGTGTTATCGATGCTGCCGACCTGGTGCATCTGCCTGGTATCGATGACCAGCACGCGATCGCCACGGCTGACAAACAGATGCTGCCGCTGGGCATCGAAGCTCAGGTAATCCCAGCCACCCGTACCGCCCAAGGGCAAACGCTGAATCACGCTCAGTGGAGTTGCTGAAGTTGCAGCGTCCGCAGCGCAGCTCAGCAAGCCTACGCCAAGCATCCCGACGAAGAGGACCATGCGATTCAAATGGGACATGGGACACCAAATAAAGGAAGGTCTCCACAGCATACGGGCATGGACTTAGGGGCTCCTTAGCCCGCGTTTTCGGCCAGGCTACCCTTGCCGAGACCGAATGCGTAATACAGCACGGTGAGCACCACAAGCCAGAGTGGCCCAACGATCAACGCGACGCGCGTATCCGGAAAATAAGCCATCAATCCGGTAACCAGCACAAGAAACGCCAGTGCGAACCAGGATGCATAAGGGTAGAACGGCATGCGGAACTTCAGGCGCTCACGTTCGACATCGCTCAAACGACGTCGAAATTTCATCTGCGTGATCAGCACGACGACCCAGGTCCAGATGGCGCTGAAGGTCGCGATCGAGGTGACCCAGACGAAAACCTTCGCCGGTACCAGGTAGTTCAACAGCACGCCGAGCAACAGCGCCACGATGGAAACCTGCACCGCCCTGTGCGGAATGCCCTCGCGTGACGTCACCGCAAAAGCCCGCGGCGCCTGCCCTTGCTGAGCCAGGTTGTAGAGCATGCGGCCGGTGCTATAGATGCCGCCATTACAGGACGAAAGCGCGGCAGTGAGCACCACGAAGTTGATGATACCCGCTGCGGATCTGATGCCAAGGCGCTCGAAGGTCATTACGAAGGGGCTGCCTTGCGTGCCCAGCTCGTTCCAGGGATAAAGCGAGAGGATCACGAACAGCGCGCCGACGTAGAAGATCACGATGCGCCAGAACACGGAATTGATCGCATCGGGAATCGATTTGTCGGGGTTGTCGGCTTCGCCGGCCGTAAGCCCGATCATTTCCACGCCAAGATAGGCGAACATCACCATCTGCAGCGCCATAAGCATGCCTTGAGCACCGTTGGGCATGAAGCCGCCATGTGTCCACAGGTTGCTTATGCCGGTCGCAACGCCGTGGTTGCCGAAGCCGAACACGATCATCGCGCCGCCGCCCACAATCATCAGCACGATCGTTACCACCTTGATCATGGCGAACCAGAACTCGAACTCGCCATACGCCTTGACCGCGGCCAGATTCACGGCACCCATCGCCGCCAATGCGGCCAGTGCCCAGATCCATTGGGGCACATCGGGAAACCAGATGCCCATATAGACACCGACGGCGGTGATCTCCGCCACGCAGGTCACCAGCCACATGAACCAGTAATTCCAGCCGGTCAGGTAACCCGGCAAGGGGCCAAGGTAATCCTGCGCATAGCGGCTGAACGAACCTGCCACCGGGTGATGTACGGCCATCTCACCCAGCGCGCGCATGATGAAAAAGATCGCCAGGCCGCCCATCACGTAAGAAACGAGAATCGCCGGTCCAGCCAGTTTGATAGCGTTGGCCGAACCCAGAAACAGCCCCACGCCGATGGTGGAACCCAAGGCCATCAGGCGGATGTGGCGCTCTTTCAGACCACGCTTCAACTCTTGTTCGTTCGTGTGCATATAGGTCCCGGTACCCATGGCATGAGGCGTCTGGCAACGAATGTCGAAAACGCGATCGACCCGCCGACCACCAAGCATAGCGCTTGCCATAGCGATGTTTGAACAATACCGGGCGACGGTTTCAGGCCATGGGGCAGTTCGCTCCTGAAAGGCGCCGCATATCAGCCACTTCCTCGGCGGCGAAGGGATTGCTAGAGGCACTCCCTTCGCCGCGGGATTTCAGGCCATAGCCAATCCTATCGAACGATTCAGATATCGCCGCAATTCGCTTTTCTCGAACACCGACTCGACGATGCCGCTACCGCGCAAAAACTCGTGGACATTGCTGCAGTCCCACTCATAGGTATTCTGGTAGAGCTCTACGGTGGACTGTCCGTCATACATGACATCCTTGAACAGACTCAGCAGCGGATATAACGGAGCCTGGTAGTCGGGCTCCCACTGTGCCCGCCACTGCGCATAGGGAATGCGCCGGAAAGAAAAACCGAAGTCCTTTTCGAGCTTGTCGAAGAAATCCTGCAGCGTAAGATTGTTCTCCCGCGAGTGAATCAGGTTAAATTTCTTTCCTAGCGCAGCGGGATTGCGAGAAATATGCGCGATCGCGCGCACCATGTAATCCACGGTAGTCAGGCCCTCGCGCAGGTCGTGCAAGGCCGGCACGGTACCTTGCGTAATGCAGGTTTTGACCAGCCGCGACCACCACTGGTATTCGGCGCAAACGCCCGTCTTGCTGTGGAATGTGGCATACCCAAGCCGGAAGGTCATAAGTGGGAGCCCCTTCTTCGCGGCGAGATCGGCGACCTTTTCCATCACCCACTTGCTACGCACATAACCGATGTCGGTGATGACGGCTGGCAGATTCTGGTCGATATCGTCGCTCTCCAACATCACGCGCTTACCCGTGTGCAGGTGTCCCCAACTGTAGACGGAGATCGTCGACAACAACGCCAGCGGCTTGAGTTTCCCCGCCGCCGCGAATTGAATGATCTCCCTCAGCCCCTGCACATTGTCCCTCCTCATATAGGAGTACGGCTGGATGAAATTCACGGCACTGGCCGAGTGGTACACCATGTCGACCGTGCCGCACAGATATCGATAATCCGACGAGGCGAGACCGAATTCCGGCTGGGCAAGATCGGCGGCATAGACTCGGATGCGAAGCAGTTCCGCCGGTCTCAGCTGAATATCGTTCTTGCTCAACACCTCTTCCAGGCGCAACTGCGCGTGCTCCTCGCTCTGCGCCCGAATAGGGCAATGGATCGCCGCACGGGTGGTAGCGAGCAACTCCTGCAAGAGATGGATGCCGACAAATCCGGTAACGCCGGTGAGGAAGATGTGTTTGGGCGCCACGATCTGGCTCGGCTGACTGGGCTGATCGAACACCACGCCTTCAGGCAGATAGACATCATCCTGCAAGGCACGGATCGGCTCCGCATCGATAGCGGGGGCCGACGTCCCCGTTCTGCGCTGCAGTTCGGCATGCAGCGCAGCGACGCTGGAGTACTCGTAGATGTCGCGGATATAGGCCTTGATGCCCAGCTTGTCCGAGATGTCCTTGATCAAGTGAGCCGCAAGCAACGAATGGCCACCGATCTCGAAGAAACTGTCGCTTGGACCAAAATCGTCATGCCCGAGCAGTTCGCTGAAGATGTCGGCGATGACCGCCTGCTCTCCTTCATAAACCGACCTCCTGGCTCCCGATACGGGAAGCTTCATCGCATGGCGCTGCAGCAAGGCCTGCTTGTCGGTCTTTCCGTTCGAGGTGAGAGGAAACTCATCAACCAGGAGATAACTGGCGGGAAGCATGTAGTCGGGAAGAATGACCTTTACCTGGTCCTTGATGGCAGCAATCAATGCGTTGTCGTTGGCCCCGGTGGCCCTATCGACGATCAGGAACGCAACGATCTCTTTCCTGGAAGGATCACGTGGCGAGGTCGCTCCGACCGCGGCCTTCCTGACCTGTGGCAATAGCGAAAGCTGGGCTTCGATTTCGCCAAGTTCGACGCGGTTACCCCGGATCTTTATTTGTTCGTCGCGCCGACCGAGGAACTGAATACTGCCATCCGGCAGGAAACGGGCAAGATCGCCGCTGCGATAGAGACGCTTCCCGTCGCGGACGATGAACTTGTCCTGCGTCAATGCGCTGTTGTTCAAATAGCCCCTGGCCAGCCCGGGGCCGGCAATAAAGAGCTCGCCCTGGTCGCCGGCCGGGACTTCGGACAGAGCGTCATCGAGAATCAGGACCTCCGCTCCGGCAATCGGCATGCCAATGGAGGACGGCATACCACGGCTGGCGCTGACCACGCGGTTGGCGGTGGCAAAGATGGTGGCCTCGGTGGGGCCATAGTAGTCGACAAGCTGATAATCGACGCGATCGGTATCGATGGGATTGAGCTTTTCTCCGCCAGTGAACAAGTAGCTCAGGGCCGTCTGTACCGCGGAGGTGGCGTTAACGACATCGCGCACCATCACCGTCGGCACGAACGCATGGGTAATGGCATTGCGCGCATAGAAATCTGCCAGCATTTCGGCATCGATGCGCAAGGCATCGTCCAGCAGATAGAGCGGCGCACCAGCACACAAGGCTGACCATATCTCCCATTGAGATATGTCGAAGCCGATTTTCGCCATCAACGTGAGCCGGCTCTGCGACGAGACAGAAAATTCCTGGTTATGCCACGTAACCAGATTTACCAATGAGTGGTGTTCGATAACCACGCCTTTCGGCATCCCGGTGGTGCCAGACGTGAAAATCACGTAGGCCGCTTGTTCCGGCGCAGACGCCTCGCGCATGCGCTCGACCGCTTTGCCGTTCGGCTCGCTGATGGTGCTGCACGCTTCGATGGCAACGCATTCGCACTGCCCTATCGTAGATGACCCTGCAGTAGATAGCGCCAGGGAGGCACCCGTCTGTTCCACGATATAGTGCTGTCTTAGCGTCGGATAGGTTTCGTCGATCGGCACGTAGGCGGCACCGGTCTTGACGATCCCAAGCAATCCGATGATGACCTCCGACGAGCGGCCGGCCAATAGCGGCACAAGATCGCCAGACTTCACGCCTCTTTGGGTCAGGAAATTCGCGACAACATCGCTGCGTTTATCGAGCTCTGCATAGGTCAATGTGCGGCGCCGGTCGATGAGAGCGGGCGCAACAGGGTGCAGGCTGACTTGATGCCGAAAGTGATCGAGTACGGTATTTATCGAGGACATGACTGGCCCTCCATGGGGGCATGGATCTCGCGTTAGCGATTGATGAGTAATGGAGGTTTAAAAGCGGATTAAGCCTCTCGCATTGCGGCCATGCATATTGTGAGCGGCGCATCAAAAATAAAGACGCTAATTATTTCGGTTGTGACCATTACCGCAATAATTGCGTCATTAAACTGACCATCGACTTTGATATCTATTAGAAGCACATTAGCTCGCCGGCACCGGCATTTATATTGTCAATTATCTCTTACGTGCATTTAGACGGTGCGAGTCGACACCACTGCCGCATCACACGAATGGCGTGCGGGTGGAGCGAACGTTCGTTGCCATTTGAAGCAGACGTTCCATGAGTGCTGTCCAGCCGATGCTCAAGCGACCGAACGTCCGTCACCCCATCCGAAGCGCGGATTCATCTCCGAAGTCGACCAGCATCAACCTCCTCCGAAGGCCGGTCGGCAGAGCCTTGCGTTTGCGCAGCGCAACATGGCGCAACGCGATCCCTCGTCATGCTGCGCCGCAGCTTGTTGAGGTGACCCCCTTTAGTATTATCTTAAAATAAGACAATTGGCCGCGGGCAGCCGCAGCCTGTCTTACAGGATAGATGGACGGCTAGGTGCGCAGGGGGCGCCGACAGCTTGGATTGCGCATAGCCTCGGCCCGGCAAAAAAGGGACAACGAAGCATTGCGTGCATGTCTGACGGGTATTCCACATAGATGGGGAGGGGTTGTCATGCAACATACGAAGTTGGCGATCGTTATTCGCCGAGCGCTGATGGTGACGGGAGTCGCCTGCTTGACCGGTTACAGCATGCAGGGACACGCGCAAACGGGTCCGACACCGCCGCCAGCCGGCACGCCATCTTCCTCCTCGCCCGATCAGGACAGCAAGGACGCGACAGGCAAGGCGAATGATAAGGACAAGAAAGTCACCGACCTGAATGCGGTTTCGGTCACCGGCCAGTTGGCCGCCATCCGGCGCGCTCAGGCGATCAAACAGGACGCCGTCAACGTCGTCGACTCGATTTCGGCCGAAGAGACGGGCAAATTCCCCGACCCCAACGTGGCCGACGCCTTGCAGCGCGTGCCCGGCGTGTCGGTCAATCGCAGTGGTGGCGAATCGAGCCAGATCGCCATCCGCGGCTTTGGCCCCGAATTTGTCGCCGTCACGGTCAACGATCGCCAGATGGCCACGGCCTCCGGTTCCCGTGCCTTCAATTTCGACGTACTTCCTTCTGAGATCATCAGTGTCGCCCAGGTCAACAAGACCTCGTCGGCGGACATCCCTGAAGTCGACATCGGTGGCGTGGTCAATATTCAGACCGCGCGTCCGTTGGACTTCACCGGCATCCATGGTGCGTGGAGCGCAGCGGGCGTCAACAGCAACCTGACCGGCGATTGGCAGGGCAAGACCACGCCCAAGGCATCGGGTGTCTTCGGCTGGACGAACTCGGACCATACCTTCGGCTGGATCGCTTCGGCGACGTATTACAAGCGCAACGACACGCAGCTCAATACGCAGGCCAATTCCTGGTACACCAACCAGAATATCTCGCAGCTGTCGCCCGGCCCCGGTACCGCCGGCTACACCAACGTCGCAGTGCCCGAGACCCTGGCCAGCAACGTCGTCGACGAGACGCGTACGCGCAAGGGCTTCAGCGGCGCCATCGACTGGAAGCCATTCGATCGATTGACCGTTCAGTTCGATACCTTGTATTCGAGCTATAAGGTCGACCCGCTCGAGCACGAGTTCGGCGAATACGGCAACACCGGCGATATCCAGTCGATCACGACCGATGCCAACAACACGGCGCTGAGTTGGGTGCGCAAAGGCTCCGGCCCCAACGTCATGGCGAACGACTATGTCATGTCGTACAACCCGAGCTACGAAAAGAGCACGCAGAATGGCTTGAACCTGGGCTTCGATATCGACGAGTCGACCAAGCTCAGCCTCGATATCTCCAACTCCAAGGCCTGGAACAAGCAGAGTCCCAACGGCTACTTTCTTGTCATCGGCGCGAAGAACTTCGGCACCAATCCGACCTGGACCAACGGTGGCAGCAATGAGCCGCCGAGCTATTCCAACATTCTGTCGACGACGGATTTTGGGAATTTGAACGCACACTGCTGCAACGCCGGTGCCGGCAGCAACGTCACCAACACAGTCAACCAGTATCAGCTCAAGCTGACGAAGAACTTCAAGGATGGCGTGCTTTCCGAGTTGGCATTCGGCGCGGGAGTCACCGACGATTCGGTCAAGTCGATCAACTGGAGCACGCCCAACAGCATCCTGTGTAATGCCTACTGCGGCTACAGCATCTCTGTCCCGCCCGATGCCGTGGGTGCCTATATCTACACGGCGCCCGACAAGATCCACGGGGTTTCCTCGCCGGGCTTGCCGGCACAATGGATCCAGTACGATCCTCGCGCCTATCTCAACTGGCTGACCACGCCCGCGGCGTACAATCAGTTGACCCCCGACAAGCGCGCGGCGCTGCTTGCAGGCCTGGCCGCCAACGGCGGCACCTTGAACGCGGCGCCCAACCCGGGCAGCTACAACAAGGTGTCGGAGAACGAGAAGACGTTCTTTGGCAAGGCCCTCTTCGAAGGCACGATGTGGGAGAAGCCCTGGGCCTTGGATGTGGGCGTGCGTTATCTCGACATCAACTCCACCTCCACGGCGATCGGCCAGCCGCCGATCAGCTACTACATCGATCCGAACGACACCAGCGATGGCCAGGTCGCCTATGGCCCGCTGGCGCCGCAATCCGCCGATGGCGGGTATCACAAGTGGCTGCCGTCGCTGAACTTCAAGCTGAGCCTGCTCGATAACCTGATCTATCGTTTCTCTGCCTCCAAGACGCTGACCCCGCCGGAACTGAGCAACCTGTACTACAACCGCAGCTTCGGCACCCGCCCGAACTCGCTGACCATCTCGCAAGGCAATCCGCAGCTGCAGCCGTATACCTCGCGGAACTTCGACATGGGCCTGGAGTGGTACATCGACGATGCGAGCTATATCGCGGTGGAAGGCTTCTACAAGAAGGTCAGCAACTTCAGCACGCTGGTCAGCACGCCGGTGGAATTCCTGACCAACCAGGCCAACGGCCAGCCACTGATCTGGACGCTGACTCAGCCGATCAACCTGAACTCGTCGAAGATCTATGGCGAAGAATTCACCTTCAACTATCAGTTCACGCACATCCTGCCCGATCCGTTCGATGGCTTAGGGTTCCTGGCCAACTACACGCACGTGTCCAGCAGCACCAACCTGAATCCGGGTACGATCGCCGCCTCGGGCAAGTTCGCGGTGCCCGGCATCGGTAACTCGGCCAACGCGAGCCTGTATTACGAGAAAGGCCCGGTGCAGGTGCGTCTTGCGTACAACTGGCGTGGCTCGTATCTCAATAGCATCTCCTACGGTGCCGGCGCACAGCCGGACACGCGAGACGCTTATGGCCAGCTTGACCTGAGCGCGAGCTACGACATCAATAAGCACGTGACGGTGTTCATGTCCGGTACCAACCTGACCCATCAGCACCTGTATGACTACTCCGTCTATCCGAACCGGTTCCTCTATGCCGAAGCGGATGGCACGGTGTACACGGTCGGCGTTCGCGGCACCTTCTAATTTGCTCGACGGAACGAGCGCTGCTTGACTGACTTCGGCCCCGCGGATGATCCCGGGGCCGAAGTCGGTGCCGCCCCTGGCGGATATCAAGCTTTCTCCCGGGTCAACGAGGTATGCCAGTGAGTTCATTGAGGAACGTCTTAACCGGTGCGCTGCTCGGCGCGTTGTTCTCCGGCAACCTGTGCGCGGCACCGGCACCCTCGAGTCATGGCCTTGCCATCGAGCAAGGCCGGTTCATGCTCGACGGCAAGCCGTTCCGGATCATCTCTGGCGAAATGCATTACGCACGCGTACCGCGTGAGTATTGGCGTGCGCGTCTGAAGATGGCCAAGGCGATGGGGCTCAATACCATCACGACGTATGTGTTCTGGAACGCGCACGAAGCGACACCGGGCCACTACGATTTCAGCGGGCAGAACGACGTCGCCGAATTTATCCGCGAGGCGCAGCAGGAAGGCCTGTATGTGATTCTTCGCCCGGGCCCCTATGTGTGTTCCGAATGGGAGTTCGGCGGGTTTCCTGCCTGGTTGCTGAAGGATCCGGACACTCAGGTGCGCAGCACCGATCCGAAGTTCATGGAACCGGCACAGCGCTGGCTGCATCGGCTGGGCCAGGAACTGGCGCCGCTGCAACTAACCCACGGCGGCAACATCATCGCTGTGCAGGTAGAGAACGAGTACGGCAGCTTCGGCAAGGACAATAGTCCTTACCTGCAGCAGATTCGTCGTGACATTGTCGACAGCGGCTTCGACAAGTCATTGCTGTTTACCTCCGACAGCGCCGAACAGCCGGGCTCGCTGCCGGGCTTGCTCAGGGTGATCAACTTCGGCGTCGGTCACGCGCAAGAGAAATTCGCCAAGCTGCATACATGGCAATCCACCGGGCCTTACATGGCCGGCGAGTACTGGGTCGGCTGGTTCGATCACTGGGGTGCGCCGCATCACGTCGCCGATCCCAGGAAAGTCGCCAGCGAACTGACCTGGACGCTGCAGCAAGGCTATTCGGTCAACTTCTACATGTTCCATGGCGGCACCTCGTTCGGCTGGATGAACGGCGCCAACTGGGACGACGACAGTTACCAGCCTGACGTTACGAGCTACGACTACGACAGCCCGCTGGATGAAAGCGGACGGCCCACGCCGAAGTACGATGCCGTGCGCCAGGTGATTGCCAAGGAAACCGGCGCCACCCTGCCCCCGGTACCGGCCACGCCGCCCACCCAGGCCATCGATGGCATCAAGCTGGATGAGGCGGTTTCGTTGTGGGATGTCTTGCCGACGCCTACCGCTTCGCACGAACTCAAGACCATGGAAGCCTTGGACCAGGCGTACGGCGATATCCTCTATCGCAGGCGCGTGGCCACCGACGCCTCCGGCGAACTGCGTGTCGATGGTCTACACGACTACGCCCAGGTCTACGTCAACGGCAAACGCGTCGGCACACTCGATCGCCGACTGAAGCAGGATCGCCTGACGCTCAAACTCGCCAAGGGCGACACGCTCGATCTGCTGGTGCAGAACGACGGACGTATCAACTTCGGCGAGAAGCTGCTTGCCGAGCGCAAGGGCATCCTTGGGTCCGTCACTCTGCAAGGAAAGGCGTTGCAGGACTGGCAGATCTATTCGTTGCCATTCAACGATAGCGGCGCGTTGCACTACACCCGCGGCCCATGCCGGCACGCACCGTGTTTCTATCACGGCACATTCAACGCACCGGTTTCCGGAAGCGCTGCCGCAGATACGTTCCTGGACACCGCCGGTCTGGGCAAGGGCTTTGTCTGGCTCAACGGGCACCCGTTGGGCCGCACCTGGAGCATTGGCCCGCAACGCACCTTGTACGTACCTGGCGTCTGGCTGAAGCCCAGCGGGAATCAGCTGGTGGTGCTGGATCTGCTGGTGGAAGGCCAGCCGGTGCTGGCCACGCTCAAGCAGCCCATGCTCGGCACTCCCACCGTGCCGATGCCATGACGCATGATCCGATTTCGTTCAAACAGTCACGGGGAACATCGATGAAAGATTTCATTCCGAGCTTGTTGCGTACGGCAGTTTCATTCGCGTTCGTTGCCGCTACCGCGGCGACTGCCATGCCGGCACACGCGGATGCGGCTACGCCTGCATTGCCGCAGATGGGTTTCAACAACTGGAACTCCACCCACTGTCGCGACGAGTTCGACGAGGCGATGATTCGCGGCATCGCCGACAAGTTCATCAGCCTCGGTTTGCGCGATGCGGGTTATCAGTACGTCAATATCGACGACTGCTGGGCGAACTGGCAGCGCGACAAGGACGGGCATCTGCAAGCCAACCCCAAGCGTTTCCCCAGCGGCATCAAGGCGCTGGCCGCCTACATCCATCAGCACGGGCTGAAGTTCGGCCTCTATTCCAGTGCCGGCGTTTCCACGTGCGAGCCGCTGAAGGAAAACCGTGGCTTTCCCGGCGGCCTTGACCACGAGAAGGACGACGCGGCGACCTTCGCTTCCTGGGACGTGGACTATCTCAAGTACGACAACTGCAACAACCAGAAAATCGATGCCCATAAGCGCTATACCGCCATGGCGGAAGCGCTGCGCGGGAGCGGCCGGCAGATTTTCTTCAGCATGTGCGAATGGGGCGAGAACAAACCCTGGTTGTGGGCCGGCAAGCCGCCGGTCGATGCCGGCTCGTGGCGCACCACCGGCGACATCAGCGACAACTACGCCTCGATGCTGAAGATCTTCAAGGAAAACGTGGTGCTCGATCACTACGCAAGCCTTGGGCACTGGAACGATCCGGACATGCTCGAAGTGGGCAATGGCGGTATGACCGACGTGGAATACCGCAGTCACTTCAGCCTGTGGTCGATCATGGCGGCGCCGCTGCTGATCGGTACGGATCTGCGCACGATCAAGCCCGATGCGTTGCAGATACTGCTCAACAAGGATGTCATTGCAGTGAACCAGGACCCTCTCGGCGTCCAGGGCCATCAGGTGCGCGACGCCGGTGGTATCCACGTCATCGTCAAGCCGCTCAAGGATGGCAGCCGCGCTGTCGCCGTGTTCAATGAAACCGATACGGCGCATGGCGTCACCGTTGCAGCCAGTGAGCTGGGCCTGAAAGCCGGCCAGAGCTATAACGTGCGGGATCTGTGGGCACACACCCAGACGAAGGGCGACGGTTCGATCAAGACGGAGCTGGCACCGCATGCGACCGTGATGTATCGCATCGGGCAATAAGGGCGTCGAAGGACATTCCAGCCGCGGCTCGGTTGCGCCGCGGCTGTTCGCGACTGAAGGGAACCTCGAATAACCTCAGTTTTTATCGTCATCCCGGCGCAGGCCGGGATCCATTCCTCAGTCGTCGCTAGTCAGGCAGGCTGTAGCAAGCATCCGCGCTGAGGAGTGGATTCCGGCCTTCGCCGGAATGACGAATAGGAGAAGTTCTTAGCGGTTCTCTGAAGTCGCTCCCGCAAGCTAGCCGAGCATTGCTAGTTTGCGGAAGCGATTTCCGTTGCGCCCGCCGCGGATGCAGCCTTGGCTGCACGTTCCGTCTGCTGCTTCTTGATGTTGCTGCGTGAGTCGGAAACCATCTTGATCATCGCCTGACGGGCCACTTCCGGTTGGCGACGGCGGATCGCCTCGTACACCTTGAAGTGCTGTGGCAAGGCATTCTTGAAATTGGCCGAGTTGCGCGCCGACAGCACAAAATAGGTACCCAGCGCTGTCTCGATCACCGAGAACAGCGACGTGAGCAACTCGTTATTGGTGGCGTGCAACACCGCTTCATGGAAGGCCAGATCGGCAGTGGTCCAGGCATCGAGATCCTCAGCGGCCGCCATGGCCTGGTACGCGCTTGCGATGGCCGCCAGTTGTTCGTCGCTGCGTCGCCGCGCAGCATTGACCGCGGCGGCCGGCTCGATGATCTCGCGCATCTCGACCAGTTTGTCGACAAAGCTCTCCGTAGGCATCGAGGCGCAACGCCAGGCCAGCACATCCGAGTCGAGCTGATTCCAGTGGGTTTCCTCGCGCACACGCGTGCCTGTCTTCTGGCGCGATTCGATCAGTCCTTTCGCTGAAAGCACCTTCATCGCCTCGCGTAAGGCGGTACGGCTGACACTCATGCGCTCGGCCAGGATTTCCTCGCGAGGCAGGCTTTTACCCGGCTCCAGTTCACCGCTGACGATTAGCCGCCCCAGCTCCTGGATCACCTGATGATGCAAACTACGTACGGTTCCGAGTTTCACCATTCGCTGTGTTTCCTTTCGGATGCGTTCCCCATGGCGGGATAGCCTCGAGGCGAGGTACGTGGCGGAATGAAGTCAGCTGGCTCTGTTCCAAAATAAGAACCGTTATCAATGACATTGCGCTGCCCTTTTTGACTCACCGGGCGCCGCGTGTGCCGTTTCGCCAGCGGCTTGCAGCTATTTGTCATACAAATATTCGTACCTAGCTTTATAGCAGGTTGAATACGGGGCGTCATCTATTCTGAAGGGCAAAATGCGGCGCTCTGTGATGCGGCGCGGCCGACGCGATTTCCCCGATCGTCAGGTCTGAAAAAAGGCGCGGTGGAAGCCGAACGAACGGTCGCTCGGAGAGTGTTGTCGTTCCTGGAAGATCGGCGCGATCCCTCGAAGCACTCATCACCGAGCCGATGGGTCGAACCGGCAATGACACCCTGACGGCATGCTTCAGGACAATGTGCACCGTGTGTCAAAAATTTCTAAAGCACGTCGGCCATGTCGATGGCCCCGTCGTTCGGAATGCGCGCGAGGAGCACCAAGAGCCGTCTGGCCTTATACGCGTCGCAAGGGGTACTCCAGCATGTCTTCTGGACATCTGGACCATGCACCCGCACGCCGGCGCCTATCTTCGCCACACCATCGCAGCAAAAAATTTAGGTGCGATTAATTTTTATCAGCTTGATGAAAAAACTCCATTACTTATCACGATTACCTTGCACACCCCTTAGTATCGCCTTACATTAATATTAATATTATTAAATAATCAACTTATTCATGGCATAAATAAGGCAAGACTTAGTTTAAACTTAGCGCATTTTCTTTCGCACGTTAAGATAGGTCAATTAATCTATTTGTTATCCAAACGTCATATAGCGTCCCTACGGTGTCGGCCCTTCCACACCCTGCCAATACCGGAAAAACAATGACACGATCGATTCACGCGTTGCGCCGCTGTGCGCCGGCTTATCTCGCTTTGTGCGTTGCCATGGCCATGGCTGACCCGACTTCGGCACAGGATGTGATCAACAACGGCAACGCTACGGCGAGCAGCCCGAATGCCTCGCATAATTCACACGACAACAACTCATCAACCAATGCAAAAACACTGGCCGGCATGCAGGTAACGGCTAATTCGGCGGTCAGCGATATTGCACCGACCCAGGGCTCCACGATCGCCACACAGCCGCAGTCGATCATCGGCAGCACGTATATTCAAGAGAATATCGCGCCAACGGGCGACTACGCGGACGTTGCCTCCATCGCACCGAGCGTATATGCCGTAACCCCCAACGGCTCCGGCTTGATGGAAGCACCCGTGGTGTCGATCCGCGGTTTCCAGGATGGCCAGTACAACGTGACATTCGATGGCATCCCGTGGATGGACTCCAACGACTTCACCCATCACTCCACGTCCTATTTCACCAGTCAGGAAACCAGCAGCGTGCTGGTCGATCGCGGCCCGGGCACGGCCAGCACGCTTGGCAATGCCACATTTGGCGGCACGATTGCGGTCGATACGCTCGATCCGCGCGACCAGTTCGGCATCAGCCCATACTTCAGCCTCGGTAGCTGGGAAACCGCCGTGGAGGGTGCTCGCATCAATACCGGCCGCTTCACCAACAGCGGCACCAGCGCCGTCATCAACGTGCAGAACAGCGACTCGGACGGCTACCTGACCAATGCCGGCCAACGCCGCCAAAGCGTGTTCGCCAAGGTCGTGCAGCCGTTGGGTGAAAACACCACGCTGACCTTCGCTGCCCTATGGAACAAACTCGACCAATATGTGCCGTTCGGCGCCACCAAGGCGCAAATCGCGCAATACGGCTCGAACTATGCACTGAACAATGACCCGACCAGCCAAGCCTACTATCGCTATAACCAGGACAAGATCAATACCAATATGGGCTACATCGGCCTGCATTCGGAGTTTGCGGGCTGGACGATCGACAACAAGGCCTACACCTACGGCTACAACCATTTCGGCTTCAATGGCGAAGATCCCAACGGCGAAACACCCAATGGAACGGCCTATTCGCCGGATAACGTCCCCGGCCAGCACATGCGCAACACCAACCGTTCGTGGGGCGACATCTTCCGCCTGAGCAAAGACCTCGGGCCAGGCGAGGTGCGCGCCGGCGTGTGGTACGACCATCAGGCCGATCTGCGCTGGCTCTATGAATTCGATGACACACTCGATGCACTGAACCCCGTGATCGCGCCGGGCGCACCTTCGCTGGCATTGGCCTCTGCCGATCGCATCATGAATAACACGCTGGTTACCATTCAGCCGTTTGTCGAATACCAATGGAACATTACCGACAGCGCCTACTTTGTCGGTGGCGTGAAGTACAACTACTTCAAGCGCACTATTGACGCACCGGTCAACCAGAAGACGGAAACTCCGCTGAACTATTCCAAGGACTGGAACGCCACCCTGCCCTCGGCCGCGTTCCACTATGCGTTCAACTCAAACTGGACGGCCTATGCGCAGTGGGCCAAAGGCTTTCTGGCGCCGAATCTCAATCTGTTCTATGTCCCCAATCCGGCGGCTTCCGACAGCATCGTGCAACCGGAAAAGACCACCAACATCCAGCTTGGCACGACCTGGAGCAACGATCGACTGACCGTGTCTGGCGACGTTTACAAAATCAACTTCAACAACTTCGTCCAGAGCGAACACATCGGCGGCATCACGGAGTACTACAACGGCGGTGGCGTGCATTACAAAGGCCTGGAGCTTGAAGGCACCTACATGCTGGGTGGTGGCTTCAGCGTCTACGCCAACGGCTCGCTCAATCGTGCGATCCAAACCACCGACAATCTGTGGAACGCGAATACCCCGCATAAGACTGCCGCGCTGGGCTTCATTTATAGCAATGGGTCGGTGTATGCGTCGCTGATCGATAAATTTGTCGGCAAAACCTACTACACGGCCAACAACACGGACGACACACCGATCGGCGGCTATGCGATCACCAACTTTGCAGCCAGCTATCGGTTCGATCCGCACATCAGCGACGTGAAGGACATCAAGATCGGCGTGCAGCTCAACAACTTGTTCAACAACACGTCCATCAATGCGCTGGCCGGCACCACCGCTGCGGACAGCACGCCGCTCTTCTGGACCATTCCAGCGCGTAACTTCAACTTCACCATTACCGCAGATTTGTTCTGACCAGCGCCCGGTCGAGAGGACGAACACGCACGTTTTGCAAATAAAAAGCCCCTGAAGGATCAGGGGCTTGGTTTAAAAATCTACCTTGTGTGCCTCAGGTATGCATCAGAACGGAATGTCGTCGTCATCGAAGCTGTTGTCGGCCGGTGCCGGCGCGTTACGCGGCGCCTCGTTGCCGCCCCGCTGATTGCCGTAGTCGCCGCCACCACCGCGCTGATTGCCGCCGTAGTTGCCGCCGCCCTGGCGCTGGCCGCCGCCACCACCACCGCCCTGCGAGCGCTGATAGTTTCCACCGCCACCGCCCGCGCCACCGCCTTCGCCGGCGTTACCGCCGAGCATCTGCATTTCGGCGGCGATGATATCGGTGCTGAAGCGCTCGACGCCGTCCTTGTCGGTGTACTTGTCGGTGCGCAGCGAGCCTTCGATGTAGACCTGGCGGCCTTTCTTCAGGTATTCGCCGGCAATCTCGGCAAGACGGCCGAACAGCTTGACGCGGTGCCACTCGGTGCGTTCCTGCTTTTCGCCACTTTGCTTGTCGGTCCACTGCTCGGACGTGGCGATGCGGATGCTGGTGATCGCGGTGCCGTTGCCGGTGTAGCGGGTTTCCGGGTCGGCGCCCAGGTTGCCGACGATAATGACCTTGTTGATGCCACGTGCCATGGATGGATGTCCTCTATGAGCCGGCCGCAGCTTCAGGGGCATTTGCGGCCGGGATGGTGTTGGGCCGCCATGATACGGGCAGGCCGTCTCAAGAATATAGACTGGACGGCAGACGGGCTTTGTGGGCGAACAGGCCGGGATGGCCTGCCATGACCCAAGCCCCTCATCGAACTGAAAATTTCCTCACCGCGGCGACGGCAGGATCGACCGACGGCGGACCGAACATGCCGCCAGGCCCCCAGGTCACTATCGGACGCACCACCGCCCGGACCCAACCCCGCTCGATCGGCCCGAAGTAACGGCTGTCGAAGGAGCGAGGCTCGGTATCGGACATCACCCAGAACTGATCCGGCGCTAGCGCGAAATCCCTGCCGGCAAGGCGAGGTAACGGCTGCCGGCCAAGATCCAGGACCAGCGGCCGACTCCAGGGCAGAAGCCGGCCATTGAGGCGAACTCCGTCATCGGCCACTGCCGCGACATCGCCAGGCACACCGGCTACGCGCTTGAGCAAGGGACGAAAGCCGCTGGGGCAGTCGCCCGGCCAGAAATAATCGCGGCTGGCGGCCTCGGCAAAGGCGCGCTCCATCGGCGGGCAGAACATCACGTAGCTGCCCTGCCCAAGCGGTGAATGTGTCGTCCAATACAGCCCCTTCGGCAAGCTACTGGTGAGGTTGAGGCGCATGCCCGTTACATAACCTGCACCAAGTACCGACCACGCCCACGTCAACGCGAACAACAAACAACGGCCGCTCCGTACCAGGCAGCGACGAAGATTCAACGGAAATCTACCGTCACTGTCACAGCCTTGTTCGCTGCACCGGCCATGGCAGACGCTGTCGTACGTTGATAGCGTGCGCGGAAATCAAAGGCCTGCCCGGTGGCGATCGCAGGCAACGATGTCATCTGGCCTGGAATGATGGGGACATTGCCTGGGCCTTGTATTTCAATACCCACGCCTTGGGCACCACCGGCGTTGAGTGCGAACAGATCGCCATCGGATCGATCAGCGTCAGCACCGACACCGAAGGTGATATCGGCGATGACATGCAGTGGATCGTCGCACTGCTCCATCACCAGCCGGAAGGGGCGCCAAGGTGATCCGTCACCCACCCGAGGCATGCTGCCGATGGCATGCGTGCCAAGCGAAACGGTCTGATTCAAGGAGCTATTGCTGATCGAACAGCTAGGCCGGGCGATCGCCATATCGTCCATCGATATGGTTCGGAAGGCCCCCAGACTCACGTTGTTAGCCAGGGTGACCACCGACTGCGCCAGTACCCCGACGTCGAATTTGCCGTAGTTGATGGGTCCCGGCAATCGCACAAGCTGATAGCGTATCTGGTCATTGCCATTGATATTGGTTCGAACCGTAAATGTCCGGTTCCGGTCGATCGGCAGTTCGTGAAAGTCAGACTCGCCCTCCTCCTTGATGGCAAAGCGCGCACCAAACCCTGATGGCTGACGGCCAACAGTCAACGGCACCACGGATGGATCGCTTGGTGCTGACACCATCAAACCACTGAAAAAGCGTGCGCTGCCCGGAAGACAGATCAGCTGCAACCGATTCGGTCCATTGACCACACTTTCCGAGACAACCTGCCCCACTGGAACCCCGCTTCCAACGACCAATGCAGTAGCCCGACGAATGGGGTATTGGGAGATCGTGCTAATGGAGCACCCTGCCCAGACCGGCAAGACATAAAAAGCCGTAGCCGTAAACAATGCGATGGCAACGCAACGGCGCGAATGAAAAAAGGGATGACTCATAGCTGATTTTCTCAAACTGTGGAATGACTACTCGGCCTGCCTGTCGACCATGGCAGCTTCATCGACGACGTGAACGGGAAATTGCGCACCCAGCCAACGTTCCCAGGCGGATGCCCGGCGAATCAGCTGCGCGCGGTAACGTTGGTTATGAAAAGGCGTTCGCGAGTGGTAGTTGGCAACGCGCGTCCAGATGTCACCGCGGCCCCCGCGCAGATGCCCTCGCAGTCGCCAGGCAGCGAGCTGATAGGGAAAACACCCAGGCCCCGCAACATGCGCGGCCGAAATACCGTAGCGCGCCAACTCGCGCAGATAGGCGGTATTGAACTGCATGGCACCGACATCGAACGTACCATTGTCGTTACGCACCCATTGCCCAGGCTTGCCACTCTCCTGCTGGGCGACGGCAAGCACGATGTTGACGGGCACCGCATAGGCCACGCCTGCAGCGATGGAGCACACCACCATTTCCTGTTGCTGCGGCGGCATATCCGGCAGATCAGGCAACATCGTCGCGTCCTTCGCCGAACAGTGCGCTGCTACCGCCATCGCGGTCACGGAAAGCCGCGATCTCGTCATCCGGCGACGTTGCACGCGATGCCTTTGTTCGTTCATCGTCCTTGAACTGTGATGACGTACTGACGTTCTTTTGAATGCTCGCTTGGGGTTTTGCCTTATTGCCCTTTTTATCCGGGCTAGCAACCTTGTCTTTGCCGCGCCGATCCTTCTCGAATTTGCTTGCGGCCTTGGGCGCTTTCTTGCGTACAGCAGCGGCTTTGCGCGCTGACACGTCATATGCATGAGGCATCTCTGGATGAAAGCCGCCATCGGCCGACCTGGGTGTTGAGGCGGTATCAGGCGTTGTGCCGACTGGCATGACACGATGCTCGCGATGGCTCGCGCGTGCTGGCACAGGGCCAGCCGCCTGGGTCTGCGATGCGCTGGAGGCTCGACCGGCATCGTCGATCTCCGCCCCGCCGACCTCCCTGGACACGTGGCTGGAACCCTGGACACGCGTTTGCCGGTCATCCATGTGAGGGGTAGATACAACGTCGATCGACGCCCGTTGCTCCTGACGGGTATGGCGCCGCGATGCGTCGTTGACACTGCCATCGCATCGATCGCGGTCCGGACCGGGGATACACGAATCGCTCTGAACACCCGTCGTCGTGCTCGTTGTTTCAGCACTGCCGGAACGACGCACGGCATCGGTTACGCCGCCTGGCACAGTCTGCCCCCAGGAGGCCGACGTCGTCGCACCGATCGGCGACGTACCGACCTGGGTTTGCTGTGCCTCTACGCCGTGCTGGCCTCGCGCGGCACCTGCCAATGTGCCCGCGGTTGGCGCCTGGCCGGCAGTTGTAGCGACAGGAGCTTGCGCGGAACCCACGACGTTGGCTCCGGGACCCGCGAGAACCTGCTCGCGACCAGCCATACCCGTCAGGTCGCTTCCCCTTGCCCACGATGGCTGCACGGTGCTCGACGCGGTGTCACCGGCCGTATACGCCTGCGCCATACCCGACGAGCCGCCGGCCGGCATACCGGCCTTTAGCTGCGCGTCCACGTCGCGGGTATGGACATGACCGCCGGGAGGTTGGTTGGGAGCCTGGAATACGCTGCCGCCGCGCGCTTCGTTACGTACATCGCCACCGGGACCATACTGGTGATATTCCAGCGGGCGGTAGACAGCGTCGTTCTGCGCTTCCACAAGTGCGGTCGATACCTTGCGATAAGCCGCCATGACGTCTACGGAAGACGCCTCTTTTTCGACCGTGCTCAGCGAACGCGCCGTCGCACCGGTCGCATGCCGGAGTGAAGACCAGGCAGCACCGCTACCAACCACGATGGCATTGCCGGCTATGCTGGCGGTTGCCGCCAGTGCTCCCAACGGCGCAAGCGTCACTACATTGAAGAGCATGCCAGGCACTTTCACGCACAGCACCAGCAGCAAGAGTGCCAGCACCAGCATCACAGCGAGAGCCCGAAGATTCACTGCACCTCTCATTTGAGCATGCAGCGCGGCGAGAAAAGCCTGACCGATCGACAACAACAAGATAAGCGCCAGCAACGACAACGCCACGGCCAGCACATGTTTGTAGTAGCTGATGGCGATCGCCGACGTCCAACGCGTACCGCCAAAGCCCAGCAGGAAGATTCCACCGTAAGCCAGCATCCATGCGCAGACCAGCATAAGGGCGACCTGCGCCGCTACCAAAGCAAGTACCACGGCAATGAGCGTCGCCAGGGCAAAGCCGACCAGTGCGTCCGTGTCCCTCCAGCTAACCGATTGATCCACCACCGTATTGAACACACTCAAGCCTATATTGGCGATCGCATTTGCCGGCTCCTGTAAACCACCATTCGATCCGACCAGTTGGCCTCCAAGGTCTTTCATCGAGATCACGATAGTCTCGACGAAACCATTCGTGCCACCAGCCTGGCGGAGCAACCAGTAGAAAATGCCGGTCACCACGATAAATCGCAGCAGCTCACCAAGGACCTCCCCGACATCCACACGGCGCAACAACAACATTCCAAAGGTCCAGACCGCACTGATCGTAGCCAGGCTCCAGAAGAGATAGGTCGTTGTCTTAAGAATGGTGTCAGGCCATTTCACCTCGCTATATCCACTTAAAAAGCTGGAAACGATATTGGCCGGATCAGGTGCCGACTGCGCAGCAAGCCAAGGCGTTGCGAGGCACAACAACAGTGCAGCCATAGCCTGGGCAAATCGCCGGAAAGAGAGAGCTGTCATGAGAAGCCGTTCAGTGATCGGAAAAGGGAGCCCACCCAGGGCGGACTCCCAGGGTCTTACCAACTCGCCTTGACAGGCGCTGATGCCTGTTCGTTATTGGCATGCATAACGCCAAACGACCTGCGCAAGCTCTGCGCCGAGGCGATTTCACGAGCCTGACGGTCTCCTGCAGCCTGCGCAGCCGCGGCTTGCTGGTTCTGCGAAGCAATCATCAACGCGCGCATTTGCAACAGCTGATTGGCCTGCATGCCGGCCAGCGCGGCTGCATTCTGCAGCTGCTCGGCATGCCCGTACGTGGGCGCACTTGTCGCACGAACGGCCTGGTCCTTGATCGCATCCGCCTCGCCGCCGAGGTTCGAGCGCTGCGAGCTGAGCAAGTTCACCAGTGCATCATTGGCGGTTTTCTGCGTTCTCGAGCCGACGATGTCCGCACTCGCATCGATCCTGCCCGCGTTGCTGGCGCCGGTGTAATCCGTGGCGTCGCGGAAACTTGCTACCCGCGCGCCCAGGTTCTTCTCGTCGAGGGAAGCCATGTAGGTGTCCACGCTTCCAGGGATCGGAATGATGACCTGATCACCATCGCCATAGTCGTTGTTGGTGATCCATGTGTAGCTCGTATTGACCGTATGATTCTGAACATCGATATCGTAAATCTTGTTAGCAGTCTTACTGATTTCCTGCGTGTTTTCGGCGATTTCCTTGTTGGTGCGCTCGATATTCTTCGTACGCTTCTTGATGTCTATCAACACTCCGGTCGAAATGGTGTTCGTGATCGCATTCTCCGTGTTTGCGACCAGATTGAGCGCATTGGATGCTGCGTTCGCGGAATTGGCTGCAAGATTGGCCGGGTCGATCACGACATACTGTGCCGAAACCTGACCGGCAAAGGTCAGAGCCACGCCCATCGCCAATGCCAGTGTCGACTTGCTCAGGTGCTTGCGCATGTGTGTGTTGTCCTTCATATGAAACTCCAGGTTGTTTTCGTGCCCTTGGGGCTATTGCGCCATCGGCCATCGCCATGGCGCAATGCGTGCCAACGCGACGGACGCCGCGCCGAAACTCAGTAGTCGAACGGCTGATAGGGCTTCTTGAAGGTCAGGTCCTTGACCACCATGACGTTGAAGCGATACCCGGGGCGGATCACCAGCGTCGGCGCGATATTGATGTTCTTGCGCAACAACTCGACCGCTACCTGTCCCATCTGCTGCGCGATGGCTTGCGTCAACAACGTATTGGCCGAGGTTCCGAAGGGGTCGTTGTTCGGATTCGTCTGCGAAGAGTTGATGCCGGCAACCACACCCGAAAGAAGCAACGCGGAGCCGAATATCCTCAGATAGTGATTGTCGACACGATCCTGAAAGCCGCTCTGCCCGATGCCGTCGGCGCCAGGCATCGCGCCGATATCCATGGCTTTCCCATCCGGAAAGATCAGCCGCTGCCAGGCAACAAGCACACGGCGCTGCCCGTAGGACGTGTTCGATTGATACGTACCCACCAAACGCGTTCCCTGCGGGATCAGCTTGTAGCGCCCTGTCGGCGTGTCATAGACGTCCTCGCTAACCTGCCCGACAATCTGGCCCGGCAAATCGGAGTTCACGCCGGAGATCATGACGGCCGGAATGACAAACCCCGCCCGGAGTTCGAAGGGCGTCCGCGGTCGCTCCAGCACCGAATCCAAAGCCCATCGGTCATTACCGTCCGCTGGACGGTCAAAACGGTCATAGCTCAATTCAGGCGTCGAGCCGGACTGCTCCGCCTTGGGATTGAGCGCTTGCCGCAAATGCGCCAGATCCTGCGCGAAGTCGTCGTCTGAATCGCCTTCCCCGGCGTAGCCCGCCTGCGCTACACGATTGGCTCGAGCAGCGCGCGCCGCGGCCGCAGCGCCGGGTGCCGGACCTTCGCGAGGTGTCGCTTGCGGTATCGCACCGGCCACCGCCGTCTTGGAAGCGATTGCCATCTGCAGCAATTTGAATTTGGCGGCTTTCAGTTGCGCTTCGACATCGTCGCCCGGCGGTGCCGGCGGCAGTTCGGGATGCTCGACGTGCGCTACCGGCAGCGACGTTGCCTGCTGGTCCTCGCCAATAACACCGCCCATGCGGCCATCGACAGCTTCGAGCACCTTGGAAGCGCCGCTCGCACCGTGGATATCCGCCGAGTCGTCTCGCTCGACAGTGGCCTGCGAGCGGTTGTACGCAACCAGACCGACCAGCACCGCAAAAATCGCTACAACGATGCAAACCAGGATGACCGGCATATTATTGACGCGCCGCACGCCGTGCCCACTCGAAGGCCGGCTTTCAAGTTCGCTATCGAACCCGTGGCTCTCATTCCTTTCCATCGCGCGTCCTTATTCCCTGTATGCCCACGCGCCACCACCCACCGACCCATCCTGGTAGACCGAATAGGCGCGGCTCAACACACCCTCCCCGACCATGAGCGACAGGCGATAACCCGCGTCACCGGCAATCGGATCGATGATGTAGCTCACGGGCACACCAGCATGCTGCGCCTGATCGCCGGGCGAGCCGCTGGCAGCGTCCTCGACGGCGTACCCTGTTTCACGTAAACCGGTTACGAAGGCGCGGCCAAACGCGTCGTCAGCCGTGCGCGTGAAATAAAGCCGTGTCTTCGCGGGTGGAAACACCCTGCTGAGCTGGAGAACGGCATCTTCGGCCAAGGTCTGGCTTGGAATGTTCCCACGCAGGTCGGCCACGTTGGGCATCGGCCTGGTGGGAGCGCAGCCTGCAAGGATCAACGGTAAAAACAGGGTCAGCAAAGATCGGCTCATCATCATTTTGCCCTCTCGATGGTGACCTTGGTCTGCGACGATCCAACCCCGGCAATCAACACCGCCTTGGCGAAGATGCTGTCCACAACGTAGCGATTCCCCTGGAGTCGATAATTGACCATGACCTGCGAATCCCTACTCAGCACGTTGCCGCTATCGCGCAGCACCAGCAACGTGGGGGCCTCGCCCTGGGAGAGCGTCTGCGGCATCTCGATGATGGTCTTCGTGCCATCGTTGTACACACGCACTGGTTTCCAGGGTGCCCTGCCGCTGATGCGGTAATTGAAATCAAGGTTGCCCAGGTATTCTCCAGTCGACGGAATCGTCTTGACCTCCCGGTCCTGCGTTTCCGCACGCTTCAGTGCCGCCCACTTTGCAGCCGCCACCTCCGGATAGGTAAAGGCGACACGAGGCATGTACTCCGTGCGATGCGAACGTAAGCGAAGATGGTAGGTGCGCACATTCGTCGTCACCACCAGGGAAGTATCCAGACCGACGTCCAGGGGTTTGATGATCAGATGCTGCACGAGGTACTGGCCGCTTCCCGTGATTGCCGGCTCAACCACCCAACGTACCGCGTCGCCCAGATTGATGGAGTTAACCTGCTCGCCTGGCTGCAATTCAACGTCGCAGACCTGCATGACGGCGCAGACCACGCTTGGCTGGGAAGCGCCGAACAGGAATCGTATGGTCCCGTCGGGACCCGCCACCGGCTTGACGGTGTCGCCGCTTCTGGCGATCCATTTGCGGGAGATATCCAGACCCGCCTTCTCCTGCGGAGTCAGCGTGGGATTGGTCTTGTTGAAGTACTTGTCCGCCAGGTCGGTCTCGGTGGTCTCGGCAGCCATGACACAAGGTGCCGTTGCCAACGCCAAAGCAGCCAAAAGCTTGGTGATCTTGATACCCATCAGAACTGTTTCGCCCAGGAAAAATCGGTGATGTAGATACCGAGCGGATTGGCCCGGAACTGTTCTTCGTTGCGTGTGCCGTCGGCACCTATCCGCACGGCGAGCAACGCGCGCATACGCGAGGGCCGCGTCAGCAGTTCGCCCTTGCGCGAACGTACTGTCTCGGTCCAGTCGACCTGCCACGTGTCCTTCGACTGCGGTATCACCGAAACGATGTCGACGTTGACCAGTTCATTGGCTGCACGCTTGAATGGATTGGCCTCGGGATTGCCGTTGAGGTACTCGTTCATTTTGTTGGCGGACGCAGCGCCGGCGGGTAGCATCGAATAGGCCTGCACGATGGCCTTGCGCTGCAGGGCGATATCCGCCGATACGGAACGCGCGTTGACGATGAACTCGCCCAGCGCCGCGCGCACGATGCGCGGATCGACCTTGGCAGCCACATCCGCGGCCGCGACCGGCGCCGATTCGCCCAGTTTGTTCACTTCCACTACGTACGGAACGAACTTGGATTGGCTGCCGATGTAGATAATGCCGCCGACACTGGCCAGCACGACCAGCAACGCAATGATTGCAGTCAGCTGCCAGATCAGCCGTGACGCAACCAGACTGCCTACATGCGAGTTCCAGGTGCGCTGAGCATTGAGATATGGGTTGACTTGCCCCTCCGATATCCCGGACGCAGCTTCTGCGCCACGCTTTTTTGACCGTTTGAATAGACTCATGCTGTGACTCCGTAATCGTCCAACCGCAGTCCCTTGAAGCGCAGCCATTCGTCCACCCAGCGGTCGCCATGCTTGGCTTCCAGCGAGCGGATGGAGGCAATCGAATCCTTGTCGGTGTTGCCGACGAAGGCCAAGGCAAGGGGACCGAGCGCCAGGTCATAGAGACGGCGGCCCTTGTCGGACATGTAGTAGTAGTGCCGCTTCTGAATCGAAGTGGCGAGAATTTCAATCTGCCGGCTGTTCAGTCCCATGCGTCGGTAGAGCGCCGAGGCATCTTCATCGCGCGCAAAGGGATTGGGCAGGAATATCTTTGTAGCCGTCGACTCGACGATCACGTCCATGATGCCCGAGCCGGCCGCGTCGGAGAGGCTCTGCGTAGCCATCAGCACAAGACAATTGGCCTTGCGTAACACCTTGAGCCATTCAAGGATCTTTGCGCGAAACACTGGATGACCCAGCATCAGCCAGGCTTCGTCCAGCACGATCGCCGCGGGCTGGCCTTTCAGCGATTTCTCGATGCGGCGGAACAGGTAGAGCAGTACCGGCAGTACGTATTTGTCGCCCAGGTTCAGCAGGTCCTCAATCTCGAATACCGTGAAACTGGAGAACTCCAGGCCATCTCGATGGGCATCCAGCAGGTAGCCCATGGCACCGTCGGCGGTATAAGGCTTGAGCGCCTCCCGGATGCTCTCGTCCTGGATAGTCAGCACGAATTCCGACAAGGTCGCAGCGCCGCTGGCATGCATGTTCATGATCGCTACACCGATCTCGTTGCGTTGCCCCGGTGTCGTCTGCACGCCGTTGAGCGCCAGCATCGTATCGATCCACTCCATCGCCCAGGCACGATCGGCCTTGGTGCCCAGAAATTGCAACGGACAGAACGCCAGCTTGTCGCCACTGCCGGCCACATCGAAATGCAGTCCGCCGGATGCCTTGACCAACGGGTACATCGAAAAACCTTTGTCGAAGCAGTAGATCGACATGTCCTTGTAGCGGCGCATCTGCGCAACCAGGGCAGCCAGATGCGCCGACTTGCCCGCACCTGTCGGGCCAAAAATAAAGGTGTGACCCAGATCGTTGACGTGCAGATTCAAGCGGAATGGTGTTGCGCCCTGAGTCACGCAATGCATCAGCGGCGGCGACTTTGGCGGGTACATCGGGCAGGGCGCTTCCTCCGCACCGGTCCACAGCGTGCTGGTGGGCAACAGGTCGGCCAGATTGAGCGTATTCATCAAGGGACGCCTGACATTCTCGGTGCCGTGCCCAGGCAGGCTGCCCATGAAAGCATCCATGGTATTGATGGTCTCGACGCGCGCCGCGAATCCTCGCGCGTTGATGGCCTTCTCGACCTGCCTGACCATCTTGTCCAGATGCGTGCGGTCTTCGTCCATCAAGACCAGAGCGCTAGTGTAGTAACCCTGCGCGACCAAACCGCTATTGATCTCCGCCATAGCCGCCTCGGCATCGTTCATCATGGACAGGGCGTCCTGGTCGACCGCGCCGCTGTTCGTGTTGAAGAACTGATCGAAAAAGCCACGCACCTTCTGGCGCCATTTCTTTCTGAACTTCTCCATGTGCTTCACAGCCTCATGCGGATCCATGAAGATGAAACGGTTGGACCAGCGGTATTCGCACGACAGTTCGGCCAGCGCGTTGAGCATCCCCGGATACGACTCCAGCGGAAAGCCCTCCAGCGAAACGACTTGAATGTACTTGCGTCCGATGCGCGGCACGACGCCGCTCCACATCTCCTGACCCCCGATGACGGCATCCAGGTAGATCGGATGGGTGGCAAGTTGAATCGGATGATCCAGACCGGTCACACAGAATTGCAACCAACGCAGGAGGTCGTCGTGCGTGACCTGCACCCCCTCTTCGGTCTCGAATGCGTGACCAAGCAGACGCTGCATCTTGAGCACGGTCGATAGACGCGATTCGAACGTCTGGCAATCGTGTTTGAACTGACGAATGAGATCTCTGGTGCGAGCCTTCTTGCCGCCCTTTTCCATATCGTCATCGAACATCAGCTCGACAAACTTGCGTTGCGCGATCAGTGGCGGGAAATAGGTCAGGGTAATGACGAAGAAACCTTCGTAGGTCGCGCCCAGACTGCGAAACAGGCGACGCCGCTCCTCGTCGATCGCCGCACAGACGGGATCGGGAAAGAAAGACGCCCCTTCATCCGGATAATCCACCGCGTGCTTGCGCACGGCATCGACATGAATCATCCAGCCATTGCCGAGGCGGGCAAAGGCTTGGTTGATACGCATGGACACCAGTTCGCGCTGTTCGTCGGTACTGCTCGCGGTATCTTCGCCCTGGTAGATCCAGCTGGCCATGAAGGCACCGTTTTTGCAGATAATTACACCATCGTCGACCACCGCGGCATAGTTGAGCAGGTCGGCCACGCCGGGACCGCCATAGCGATGACGGTTCAGGCGCGCTTCGCCGTCGAATTTTCGAATGCGCGCGAAAACCAGCGTCACCAGCAGGACGTCGACTGCGGCAATGGTTACTGCCAGTACCGAGATCATTTGTACTGCCGCTCCTGCGAGGGTCCGTTGATGCGAAACGGCGTCGACCGCGGCGGGTAATACACGCGATAGCGGCGCTGACGCAGATAGATATGACGCATCCTCGGATCGGCCTTGGCCATGGCGCGAAATACAAACAAGGCAGCAACCCATAGTCCAATACCGAAGACGGCCGCCTTCCACTCTTGCGCACTGAAGATCAACGCGCCGGCAACCAGGCCGCTGAACATGACCAGTTCGCGATCGCCGCCCATGAAGAGATTGTCGCGATTGCCCGCGCGGCGAATCGGAATCGTACGAACTGACATCACGCCAAGGCCCTTCTGTCATGCGCAAGCGCCTGGATTCTGAGGCTGAGAACATCCGTCACCAGCGCGCCATCGCCACCGACAAAGCTGATCAGATTGCTTGCATTGACAATGATGGCAATGACCAGAACCAGGAAGATCATCGTGCGCAGGAAGCCGCTCATCTCTCCGCCAAAAATAAGCGCCGCGCCGGCTGCGACAATGCCAATCAGTGAGATAGCGAACGCAACGGGTCCCTTGATCGAATCGGTCAGTTTTTTCAGGCCATCCTCGTACGGAAGTCCGCCGCCGGCCGCGTTGGCCAGCGCAAGCGTGGGCAACGACAGCAACGCCAGAACCAGCGCGAGCAGCACGAGGCGACCGGTGATCGTACGGAAGAACGGCAGATGAAAAATGTGAGTCATGTTTTTTACCCTCTGAATGAAATCAAATATCGCGAATGATGTAGCGGCCATCTTCGTAGCCACCCACTTCCAGTACTTCCTGGATACGCCGACCATTAACCGTGCGCGCGATATGCACGAGGACGTGCACAGCTTCGCCGATAAGCGGTTCGATCGGCGAAGGCGCATCGGGGTGCATACTGATCAGCATGGCCAGGCGAGTCAGGCCGGCCCTCGCATCATTGGCATGCAGTGTTGCCGCACCGCCCTCATGGCCCGTGTTCCAGGCCATCAGTAGATCCAATGCCTCTGGGCCGCGAACTTCACCGACAAGAATGCGGTCCGGCCGCATGCGCAGCGATGTGCGAAGCAACCTGGTCATGCTTACGTCCGGCGAGGTGTGGTACTGGACGAAGTTCTCCGCCACGCACTGGATCTCTCCGGTATCCTCGATGATGAAGACACGCTCTCCCGGATTGTCGACCACCATTTCATGGATGATCGCGTTGACCAGCGTGGTCTTGCCTGAGCCGGTACCGCCGATGACCAGAATGTTGCGGTGCGCTCGCACGGCGCCCAGTAACGACACATGTTGTTCGGCGGTCATGATGCCCCGCTCGACGTAGTCGCTCAGCGTAAATACCGCGACCGCCTTTTTTCGTAGCGCAAACGTCGGGCCCGACACCACGGGCGGAAGCTGCGCGGCGAAGCGCGAGCCATCCAGCGGAAACTCCGATTCCAGCACTGGCTTGCTACGCGTGACTTCCTTGCCGTAGAAACCGGCAACCGTCTTGATGACGGCTTCGGACTGGCCGGGTCGCATGCTTCCGATGCAATGCATACCTTCGCCAAGCCGCTCCTGCCAGAGGCGCCCGTCGGCATTGAGCATGATCTCCACGGTTTTCGGATCATTGAACGCCGTGAGAAACGGCTCACCCAGATCGCGCAACAGCTTGTCCTTGGCCCTGTCCCTGATCGTGCTCACGACGCTTTCCGAAGCAACGTGATTTTCCATGACACTCTCCACCCCCTGCGGGGGATTGTCTGTTTGGTTGCATTGACGACTCGCCGCGACCGACTCCTATTTCGGCGCAGTCTCGCCTGAAGCGACGCACTTCGCCTCCACCTTTGGCGCAGCGCCGTTTGGCATGTTCGCGGGTACTTCCGGCACTCGGATCCCGCAATTCTCGTCGGGGGATGCACCCCAGCTGACGATGACCTTTTCAGGCAAGGCCGCAGCCCGAATGAATGCTTTGCTGCCCTGGCCGACCATTCCCAGGGGATGACCCGTCTCATCCGTAACGGAAGCACCGAACGGAAGCGGATCGCCAGCTTTTTGCAATGCGTGAATGATCAGTGCCTGACCGATGGTGGTTTCGTAGTTCAAGTTCACCAGCGCGCCTGCACGGGGCGTGGCCGTCGCGGACGACGATTCCAACTCGATGTCATCGGATGCGCCCAGCGTATCGAGCTGCACGGTGTTGACCTGGTAAGGCTGCAGATAGGGCACGATGGCATTGCCTTTGCTATCCAGCCGCACACCGCTATAACCCGTCACCAGGACGCCCTCCGCGCCCGGGGCATGGATGATCCCATTGGTTTCACCCAGCGACTGCGACAGCGTCAAGCCATGCCGGTGTAGCACTACGCCGCCGGATGCGGTGACCGATGCCTGCTGGCGACCTGCACCGAAGCCTAGACTCGCCGAATAGCTGCCATAAGAGGCCCGGTAGCTTCCGCTAAGATTGATGTCGCTTGCGGCGCCTTCAACCTGCGTGTTCCGGTTCGCCGTGACACCATACGAAACGTTCTGCGTTTCGCCGAGGTTCCCCGTGACGCCAAGCTGCGTCGATCCTTGGCCATGTGCATCGCGATTGGCCGCCAGATTGATCTGGGGCGCATTGCGGCTCACGCCCAAAGGCAGCGATAAGGCGAGATAGTAGGTTGTATCCAGACGGCCAGGATTGGCGAATTGCCCGCCGTTGATGGGGTCCACGAACTTTGACCTCTGCACCGACAAAGTGTATTGAAGCAGGCGCCATTGGTTGGAGTAGCCCAGCGTGAACTCCACACGACGTCCACTGTTCCAGTAGTTGTTGGCCGAACCAAGAAGATTCAGCATGCCGCCCGCGCTCCCCAATGGCTGCGAAATGTTGACATCGAAGCGGCTGCGTTGCCTCGGAACGAATACGCTGTCGCGCCCGTGCTTGAGGTCGTAGCGAAGCCTGGCCGCATCGACCACGGTGAGATAACCGCGTGTCGAAAAGCGGTAGGCTGCCAGCGCAACGTTGGTTCCCGTCGCCTCCAGATTCTTGCTGTAGCTGACCCGGGTGCTGACACCACTTTGCGGATGCAGAGTACGCATCGGTGCCCTGGCGGAAGTCACGTCCAGCGACAGTGCACCGACCGCTAGATTGACTGCGCTTCCGATCATCGGCGCGAAATAGCTGTTCGACGCCGTCACGCCACCGTAGAGCGTCCATCCGTTATGGATACCGCGCTGCACGGTACCCTGAAAGATAAATGGCGTATCAGGCAGCGACAGCTCGTTGACCTGGCCGGCAGCCAGCGCGAAGCGCGTCATGCCCGCACGCAATAAGCGCGGTTGCGCCGCAAAGGGCACACCGAACCGGCGCGTACGCCCATCCGCCTCCGTGATCTCTACATCCAGGTCGCCGCCATAACCGCTGGGATAAAGATCGTCGATGGCGAACGGACCTGGCACTACGGTGGTCTCGTAGATCACATAGCCACGCTGCTTGACCGTTACGCGCGCGTTCGATTCGGCCACACCCCGAATGACCGGCGCGTATCCTCGCAACGAACTTGGCAGCATGCGCGTGTCGCTCGCGACGATGGCTCCGCGAATGCGTACGCTATCGAGCAGCTCACCGCTCGTATAACTATCGCCCAAGGTAAGTTGAGACTTGAGTTCTGTCAGGTCGTGTTGCGCAAATGTGAGGTTGTTCTGGTAGTGCATCTTGCCGTCAAAGATATTGACAGACCCGGAGTGGCGGAGCCGCCAGCCAACCAGATTCACGCCACCGTTCAAACCCACGTATGTCGTGGTACTCGAACCGCCGCGCGTCGAGAGCCGATAGACATTGGCGGAATAGTCCAGCAGGGCACCCGGCTCACCCGAATCCCAATACTCCGGACTGACATAGCCGCGCGCCCGACCGCTCATATAGAGCTGAGGGATGCTTATGTGAAGCTGCTGTTCACCCTCGTCGAAATCGACATGTGCACTTGGAATAAAGCGCCCAATCTCACTGCAAATCGGCTTGTCGCCGAAAGCTGCAATATCGTTGCGGCCGGCGGTAGCCTTGCCGAATTTCTCAAGATCGAATCCCAAACGGACCAGCATGGCTTCGTCGAAGCAGGGGTGGGCAGTCTGGCTACCCGAGACCATACGAAATGCTACCGGCAGGGCTCCCGCCGACTCCCCATTGACGATGACTTCCGGGTTGTAAACGCCAGGCAGCGTGATATTGCCTCGTTCGAACCGGCTCAAATCGACCTTGCCCGTAAAAATCGGATCGAAACTGACCTGCGCCGGTTCGAGAGATGGCTCGATCGGATCAGCCGGGTCGGCGGCCAGGGCCAGCGCAGGCAAGCAAGCGACTGTCGCCATATACAGGCGGCACAAACGCCGATTTGGCTTGACACGATGCGGTGTTCTTATGGATCCGTACATGGGTTGCCTAACTGGAAAATAGTGCGCGTCAGGGCGCAAAAGCCCACGCCGAGTGTTCAGCGTTCAGCAAGAAACCTTGAACTTGTTGACGCGGCAGCACATGCCGCAGCCCCTGCTGTCAGTGCGACAGCGATCGATGCACGGGAACGAAGGCGCCCCAGTCATTGATGACCTGATAGTCCACAGCCCAGGTCGACGGATCGCCGGGCAGCTTCCCGTGAAAGATCAGATCCGCCTTGCCGTATGGCGCAATGGCTACGGCGGGACCTTCAATACTTTGATTACCAGCGGAGATCTTCGAGCTGTTGAGCGAGACGTAATACGACGAATCGTTTTTCGCTTGCACCATGATATCGTCGGGCTTTTCGGATGGTTGGCGCGTCCATTTCAGCGCCTGCGCAGCCGCATCCGCGCTGCCTGAAAGCCCCTTTGGCCGATATATCAACTTGAGCCTGTAACGAAAGGCGAGCTGCATATAGTTGTCGTCGTCCTTGACGGCAGGTTTGGGTGGTACCTCAAGCACGTTGAGCCAATACAGTGACTCGCGATCTGTCGGAAGATCCGCCCCGCTGAATCGTACGCGCAGGACTTGCGATTTCTTCGTATCCATGCGGAACACCGGCGGTGTAAGGTCGAACGGCGCCTGCGTGTTTTCCGGCGATTGCTTGGCATCGCCGTCGTCCACCCAGGCTTGCACCAGCACGGACTGGGCGCCTTCATTAGTGAGCCGGACCGTAATTTCCTTGCTTTTGGCAGGATAGATGAACCGCGTACCGTTAAGCACCACACCTGCACTTGCCGGCTGACCGACAACGAACAGCCCCGAAATCAATATCATTGCGCACCAACGCGCGAGCTTCCGCTGCTTCACAACACGGTATCCAACATCAGAAAAAAGGGTCGGTGCCTTGACAAAGAACGGCCGCCAAACGCGCCGGCCGCTCCTGAATGCCGCTCGCTTACAGCTCGTAGCTGACGGTGTACATCACCGAGCTATTGGCGGTACCGGCCGTGACGGCAGCGGTGCGCACATAGCGCGAGATGTATGCCAGCGTCGCCTGGTTGTTTGCGACCGTCTCCCTGATCTGCGACTGATCCTGATTGGAGAAGATATCGATCTTGGCGCCGAGCTTGTTGGCCAGCTCGATCTGCACGCCGGACGCGGAGCCACCACCCTGCGGTATCAACGAGCCGGTCGCAGGATCTACGGTCGGGCCCGGCTCAAAGTGGGCGTACACCTTGGTACCGTCGGTGCAATTGGTGTCGCCAACGCCACCGATCTGGATGCGGAAGCCCGTCGCACCGGCGGTGTCGCCTACGTTCGGCATCGCGGACGTATTCACCGTCGGCATGGTGACGGTAAAGCTCGATGCCGGAGCACCCGGCGCGGCGCCGTTGATGAGGCACGATGTCGTGGTGATGCCGCCATTGAAGGTAATGGTGCCGTCGGCAGCAAACGCGGACGGAGCAGCCAGCGCCGCAACCAGCAGCGCGGAAGAAAGAAGCTTCAAGTTCATCCAATCAATCCTGTAGGAATGCATAGAAAGTCGGTGGCTACCGACCTACGGACCGAGGGTTTCGAGCGAAAGAGAATAACCCGGCGTTCCGTGCGGGAATTCTGCTCCGTATGTTGCTTGCAGTTCTTTAGAATTTATTTTAAATAATTGTTTTTAATCACGAAATTATTCGGCAGCCACCATTCGAAAAAATCGCGGTTATACCTGAGCGTCCGCCCGCATCAGTCTGCATGCATGCGAACCATTGTCGAGAAATCATCCTGAGGACCGCTGCGTCTGGCTTGCTCGGTGATCCGACTGCGTTGACGAAGCCGCTCAGTGGAAATGCTCCGATCCACAACGCCTACGTCATGAAAATACTCAGGAAGGTAGCCAGTCAACAGCAGCCGGTAATCTCGCGGCAGATCGGGGCTGATCTGCCTGGCCATGCGGTAGACGATGGTCGTGCAGTTGGACGTCAGAGTGTTGTAGAACATCGGCTTGTCGACCAGCTCGTTGGCCGCCTGCACATACGACAGAAAAAGCGCACGCATCGCCGGCTTGTCCATCTGCAGCGGATACAGATAATCGTCCTCGCCGCGCACATTGGTCCGCACGCGGATGATGTCGCTCTCGTCGGCGGCGACGAGAATCGTTTCGAACTGCCTGAAAAATCCACCGATCGGCGAATAGCTCTCGCCGCGCTCCTTGCGGATCTCGACGGAAAAAACCACATGCCGCCCATCGTCGAAGCCGAAGGAGATCATCGCGTGCGCAATGGCCGGGCTGCCCCAATACGACAGCACCGCATCGGTCGAAACCAGACGATCGAGATCGTACTGACGCGTTTCCCAATGAACGTCGTAGTCGCTATCCGTGCGCCAGTTGAAGTTGCGCACATGCTGCAGCGTGACCTGACTGCCTTCCACCTTGCCGCTGAGCAATTTTGCGACATCATCAGACCAGACACGGTCGTTGGATGGCTTGATCGTCATCCACCAGCCCATCAGAACCAGGTAAGCCAGAACATAAGCCCCTAGCGGAAGCCAGCTGCGCTGCACGGCGGCAAGCACCAGCAATACGATGACGCCGATCAGCCAGACGGTACTTACCACGGTTCGCATGACCGAACCCAGAGGCAACTGGTACCAGAGCGCCATGGCACCCCAGGCGCCGGACAGTACTGTGACAAGCACTACCAGGCCCGCCACCGCCGCCCTGCCCATCCTGCGCCCTATGCTCATCGTTTCTTTCCCGCGGTATGTGGCCGCCCCTAGGGTGCAATGTTGAAGTCACCAAGGCAATGCATGCTGGGCCCGGCAGTACGCCATAAGACCCTGCCAGTATGGTTAGAATCCGCCCACCACCCGAACGAGTCGGCATAGAGCTCCATGACACCTGGATCGAGGACCTGGATCGCACGATACGTTGTCCTCGCGATGTCGCTATGCCTGAGTGCATGCGCGATGGTCGGGGTGAGTCGCGTCAAGTCGCACGAATACATCAGCAGCCAACGCAACGACGTTATCGCCACCGGTCGGGTCAGCGACCAGACCGTGCAATCGCTCAATGTGGTGGCGCTCAGCACGGACGCCTGCGCCAAGGCTTTCGAGGCCTGTGTCGACACCGTGGGCGCTTCGCCAGGCCTCAACGACGAGCAGCGGCTTTCCGCGCTTTCCGAACTATGGCTCGGCAAGGCAATCCGAAACGACCGCGCCGATAACGACGCCGAGATGGATAACTCGACCCTGGATGCGTTCCTGCAAGCGTCGCGCTATGCCTATGCGTATCTTTTTTATACCCAGCGCCGTCCCGAAGACCGCGTGTTCGAGTTGCGCCAGGTGCAGGTCATCGGCTTTTACAATTTTTCCGCGCAACGCGCTATTGCGCGCCTTTTCCAGGAGCTGCCGCACCTGGCGCCGAACTGGACACAGACCTCCCTGGCCAACTGGACCTTCCTGCCACCCCAGGCCGATCTGCGCCTGGCCGGCGACGTACGCGCACCGTCGGAGCTGATTCCCGCTTCGACGCTGCGCTTCAATGGCGTGCGCAATACCTATAGACGCGATGGGTTCGGCACCGAGTTCGTTGCCGTTGCGCCTCCCGTGGCTGCCGATGACGATATACCGTGGCGAGAACCGGAATACGTACCGGCTACCGGCGCGCTGGTCTTCGAAGGTACGACGCTCGACGCCGTATTGGCCACCCGGCGCATCCAGTTGATGGCCAGAAATCCCTACAGCGACGACACGATCAGCGTTGGCGGCCGCTCGGTTCCGCTGGCCGCGGATTTCACCGCCCCGTATGGCATCTGGCTGGCGCGTTCCGGCTTCGCCAGTCAGTCGATCCGCTCCCTGCTCGGCAGGGAGGGCGGCATCACGACGCCACGCGTGCTGCTCATGCAGCCGTATGACCCGAACCGGCTTACCGTCGTCATGCTGCACGGGCTGGCAAGTAGCCCCGAGGCCTGGATCAATGTGGCCAACGAGGTCATGGGTGACGAGGCGCTGCGCAAGAACTATCAGGTGTGGGAGGTCTACTACCCCACCAATGCGCCCATCGCGGTCAATCTTGCCGGCATTCGCAAGGCACTCGATGCCACGTTCCAGCACTTCGATCCAGGTGGCAAGGCACGCGCATCGAACAACGTCGTGCTGGTCGGGCACAGCATGGGTGGCGTCATTTCGCGACTGCTGGTCTCATCCAGCGGCGACCAGCTATGGAACGTCATCCCGACCCGTTCCGATCTGTCCCCGGCCAAACAGGCACGACTGCGGCAACGCCTTGCGCCTTATCTCCAGTTCAAGCCGATGCCCCAGGTCAAGCGCGTCGTGTTCATGGCCTCCCCGCATCGAGGCACGCCGGTGGCGAAATATCGTCTCGCGCGCCTGATCGTCAACCTGATTCGCCTGCCCGTGAACGTGATCAAGGAAGTTGCCAGCTTCTCCGACTTGCTCAAGAACGCTACGCCCGATGGTGCGCCGACGCGTATTCCCACCAGCATCGACAACCTGAGCGACAGCGATCCGTTCGTCAAGGCGGCCGCCGACCTGCCGATCTCGCCCGCGGTGCATTACCACACGATCGTGGGCGTCTATAAATCCAACGGGCCACTGGTCGATTCCAGCGATGGCGTGGTGCCGTATCGCAGCGCGCACCTGGAAGGTGCCGATTCCGAGCTGGCGATACCGGCATGGCATAGCGTGCAGGAAACGTCGGGCGCGATTCTCGAACTGCGACGGATACTCAAGTTGCATGCGGAAACGGTGGCGGCTGGTCGCGACTGAAGTCGCTCCTACAAGCTAGCTGGGCCTCTCCTAGCTTGTAGGAGCGACTTCAGTCGCAACCGCCCCGCTGAGGCTCACGCCAGAAAACGGTACCCCACACCAGGCTCGGTTTTCAGCCAGCGCGGCGTCGTCGGATCGTCACCCAGTTTCTGTCGAAGCTTGCCGATGACGATGCGCAGGTAGTGGGTGTCCTCGACATGGGTCGGACCCCACAGTTCGCGCAATAACTGCTGCTGCGTAACCACACGGCCACTGTGGCGCAGCAGCATCGCCAGCACGGCGTATTCCTTGCGCGTCAACGACAGTATCTGGCCGTCGAGAGCTACTTCGCGCTGGGCCAGATCGATATGCAGGCGATCATCGTCGTAGCGCGGCTGGGTTTCGACTTCGCCGGGGCGATTGCGCAGCAGTGCGCGCAACCGCGCCATCAGCTCCTGGATGCCGAAGGGCTTGGTGACGTAGTCGTTGGCGCCCGCGTCCAGTGCGCGCACCTTTTCCTTTTCCGTGTCGCGCACGGAAAGCACCAGCACCGGCAATTGGCTCCACTGGCGCAGGTCGGCCAGCACCTCGTGGCCTTCCCGGTCGGGCAGGCCCAGGTCCAGGATCACCAGGTCGGGGCTACGCGTGGCGGCCAGGGCCAGCCCATCCTCGCCGTTGGCCGCGAGCAATACCTCGTAGCCTTCGGCGCGCAGGCCGATATCGAGGAATTTGCGGATCTGTGCCTCGTCGTCGATCACGAGCACACAGGGGATGGCAGCGGTCATGGTGGCGTGGGTAGCGGCAACGTAATGCGGATAGTCGTGCCGATGCCGTCGCCAGGCAAGGCCTCCACGCTACCGCCGTGGGCGCCGATCATGCCCCGGCAGATCGCCAACCCCAGGCCGGTACCTTGCGGCGCACGGTCCCCACGCGAGACGGAATAGAACATATCGAAGATCAGCGCGCGTTCGTCTTCGGGAATGCCCGGACCACGATCGATCACGTCGATGGTGATCTGCTGCTTGTCCGCATTAGTGCGAACCAGCACTCGCACTGGCTGATCGGGCGGGGAAAAACGCGCTGCATTTTCCAGGATATTGAACAGCGCCTGCTCGATCAGCGCCGGGTGCACGAACAGCAATACCGTATCCGATGGCAGGGCCGTTTCGACGCGCAGGTCAGGAAACAGCTTGCGCAGGCGGGTCACCGCAGCGGCAACGATTTCGGCCGCATCGGTCCAGTCGCGATTGAGCTTGAGTGTGCCGTGGCCCAGACGGGTCATGTCGAGCAGATTCTGAATATAGCGATCCAGGCGTTGGCCTTCGCCCAGGATGGCATCGAGCAGTTCCTGGCGCTCCTGCTTCGGCAATTGATCGCCATAGCTGGACAAGGTACCGGCCGAACCGATCATCGAGGCCAGAGGAGAGCGCAGGTCATGCGACACCGAGGAAAGCAACGCATTGCGCAGGCGTTCGGTTTCGCCCTGCACGCGTGCGCCTTCCAGCTCGTCGGTCAAGCGCGCACGCTCCAGTGCCTGGCCGATATCCTGCGCCATCGCCAGAGCAAGACTGCGCTTGTCCGGATCGGGTTCGCCCGCCTCCGCGTCGAAGCGCAATGCAGCTACCCCCAAGTGCGTGCCCTCCCCCCCCAGGGGGAGCACCCAGCAAGGCGCGGCATTCAAGGTATCGGTGTAGCGACCGGCTTGCTCGGCGTGCTGTTCGCTCCACTCGGCGGCGGCAAGGTCCTGTGCAACGAGATGAAAATCGCGTGGCGCAGTGGCGATCACATGCAGTATCTGAGACGCGTCGCGTGCGAGTATGGCCACGTCGCAACGCAAGGCATGTGCAAGTGCCGCCGCACCCACTTCTCGAATGCCGGCCGCGTCGGTACTTGTCGACAGACGTTGTCCGAGCCCCAGCAAGGCACGTGCGTGGGCATGCGCCGCACGCATCGACTCGACCTGACTGGCCAGGCGGGTTGCCAGCCGGCTGCAGACCAGCGCAGCGACCAGAAACAGGGTAACCGCCAGCAGATCGTCCACATTGGAGATGGCCAGCGTGTAGCGCGGTGGCGCGAAGAAGAAGTTGTAGCCGAGAAAACATAGCACGGCGGTATAGACCGCCACGGCCATGCGCGTTCGCACCGCAACCACCAGCACGGCGGTAAGAAAGATCAACGCGAGATTCGCGACGGATAGATAGCGGTCCGCGATAAACGACAAGCCGAATGCCACCAGCGTGGCGAGCGTGGCGTAGATGTATTCGTCACGCCGTCCTCGCCCGCCCGGCATGCGCAAGCGTCGCCGCGATTGTGCACGCTCAGCCGGCGTGGCGATGATGGTCAATTCAAGGTGTGCGCCATAGCGCAGCAACTGCTGCGTCAGCGAGCGGCCCAGCATGCGCGCCAACGGTCGCTCGCGCGTGCGGCCCAGGATGATCTGGCCAATGCCTTCGCGATCGGCATGCGAAATCAACTCGTCGGCAATGGCATGTCCGCGCAATACCACGGCATCGCCGCCCAGGCGCCGTGCCAGTCGCATTGCGCTGTCGAGGCGTTCACGCCGCGCCTTGTCCAGCGTACTGCCGGTATCGACAAAGGCGACGCTCCACGGCGCACCGCGACGCTCGGCAATGCGCCGCGCAATACGCACGAGATACTCGCTTTGCGTATGGCCGTCGATCGCCGCGAGAACACGACGGCGGACCGGCATGACGCCACCACGTGCCAGCATGTGCTCGCGCAGGTCGCTGTCGACATGGCCGGCCACGGTATCCACCGCCAGCTCGCGCAAGGCGACGAGATTGGTCGGCGAGAAGAATGCATCCAGCGCGGCAGCGGCCGTTTCAGGCACATAGACCTTGCCCTGCTTCAGGCGCTGGATCAATTCACGCGGCGGGAGGTCGACCAGCACGATATCGCGTGCGCGATCGAGAAACGCGTCGGGCACCGTTTCACGCACGGTGACGCCGGTAATACGCCGTACCTGATCGTTGAGGCTTTCCAGGTGCTGTACGTTGAGGGCGGTATAGACTTCGATGCCCGCTTCGAGCAACTCGGCGATGTCCTGCCAGCGCCGCTCATGACGACTGCCCGGCAGGTTGCGGTGCGCCAATTCGTCGACCAGCACCACTGCCGGTCGCCGCGCGAGCGCCGCGTCGAGATCGAACTCGGTAAACGATTTGCCGCGATATTCCACTGGACGGCGCGGCAGTTCCTCCAAACCTTCCAGCAAGGCCTGGGTTTCGGCGCGGCCATGGGTTTCGACCAGGCCGACGACGACATCGATGCCCTGACGCTTGAGCTCTCTTGCTGCGGAGAGCATCGCAAAGGTCTTGCCGACACCGGGAGCGGCGCCCAGAAAGACTTTCAGCCGACGCTCGCGTTCTTCGCTGGCGACATCGAGCAAAGCGTCGGCTCGCGCTTCGCGGGAAGGCCCGGACATGCCCGTCATGCCCCCGCAATCCGGGAAATGGCCATGCAGGATGGATCTCTATTTTTTGGCTGCATGGCCTTGTCCGTAGGGTTAAGCACTTCCCGCAAAGCGCGAGTTTCCAAAAAGTCTAACGCTTTTGCAGGTCGTCCAACGCAAGGTTGAGCTGGAGCACGTTGACGCGCGGCTCACCGAGCACGCCCAGCTGACGGCCCGAACTGGCCACTGCCACCAGGCCACGCACCTGATCCTCGCTCAAACCACGCAGCCGGGCTACGCGTGCCAACTGATACTGCGCCGCAGCCGGCGTGATCTCCGGGTCGAGTCCGCTACCCGAAGCGGTGACCAGATCCGAAGGGATGACTGCGTTATTGCCCGGATCGGCCGCATGCAACGCATCGATGCGCTGTTTGACGGCGTCGGTCAACGCCGAGTTGCTGGGGCCGAGGTTGGAACCGGTCGATGCATTGCCGTTATTGGCCATTGGCGCGGTCGCCGACGGCCTGCCCCAGAAATACTTCGGGTCGGTAAAGGACTGGCCGATCAGACTCGAACCGACGGCATGGCCGTCATGCTCGACCAGACTGCCATTGGCCTTGGCCGGAAACAGCAGCTGCGCCGCACCGGTGACGACCAGGGGATAGATGACGCCGGTGATCAGCGTCATCAACAAAAGCATCGTAACGATGGGGCGTAGCTGCTTCACGGTGTTTACCTCAGTAGTGCAGGATGGCGTCGATGAGAGCGACAGCCTGGTAGTTCTTCTTGCCGGCGTTGTACGCGTTCACGTCGTACGAATGCTCGTAGCGAATCTCCGGGCGAATCTCCAGGTCCGGCGATACCCAGTGCGTCAGCCCCAGCGTGTGGCTGCTGTACTTGGTGGCGTAACCGGTGCGCTGGCCCTTCTGGTCGTTGTAGTACTCGTTACGGAACGAAAGCATGTTCTTCGAGTTCAACTCGAAGTTGAGGTAGTTCACCACGCCGTACTCGCCGGCCTTGCCCGGATACGGCGACGACGCCACGACACCCGGCTCGCCGTCCGGCCCAAAGCCCGGGACGTTGCGGCCATACATGTAGTAGGCCTCGGTCTGCATATGCACGCTCTGACTGAAGCGGTGACCCCAGGTCATCACGTACATCTGCACGTTGTTGTAGTTGTAGTCGGACTTGTTCCAGTTGTTGACGCAGGGATAGAGCATGTCGTTGTTGTCTTTCGACACCCAGCGCACGCAGGCCTGCAGCGACGGGCGCGCCGAATGATTCCAAGGTGCAACGTCGTTGCTGGCATTGATGCCAAGCTGCACCGTCCACTGGCTATTGAGCTTGGTGGTGGTCATCACGCCGGTCTGGGTATAGGGGTCGACCGTGTACAGGATCGAGTGCGTTACCAGATAGTTCTGCGGAGAGAACTGGGCCTCGATATCCGGCAGCGACAACCAGCGGCCGACACGAACCACCATGCCTTCGGCCACCGAAGGAATGTAGAGGTCGTAGTAGAACAGCATCGGGTCGATACCGTAGACCTTGCCAGGCAAGGGACCGTTCGAATTGGGATGGTTCAGCAGCTGGTTGCTGAAGACGCCCTTGGTAATCGTGTAGTGGTAGTCGTAGCCGTACAAGGTGGAGATGTTGAAGCCCCAGTCCATGTGATCGGTCTGCACGGTGTCTTCGACGCGGGTGATGTTGAACACCAGCTGGTCGAACTCCACGCGGTTGGGCCGGGTCGCATACGACAACGGGTAGTTCGTGAAGCTGGACGAGCTCGCATTCGCCGACGGGTTGATCCAGCCGTTGATCTCGATACGGTTGCGCTTCATCCAGCCGCCAAGCTTGGTGCAGCCCAGTGCCTTCTGCAGCGGATACTGGCCGTAGGCCACCGGCACGCCGATAGGCGCCGGCACGCCACCGAGCTGCCACTCGCCGTTGGGAAACGGCGGCGAATCGAGCGGTGCATCCATCGCACGGCGCTTCGCGGCGGGGGCGTTCGGATCCGACGGCTGCGCATCTTCACGGTAGGCAGCGGCGAGACGCGAGCCAAACCCCTGTGAACAATCGTCGCTCGCGGGCTGACTCGCGGCGGGCGGCCCCAACGCCTGGCTCGCCGCCTGAGGCGCATCGTCGGCCAGCGCCTTGCCAACAGGAATCAGCGCCATCATCACGGCAAAAGCTAGAACTTTCTTTGCAGACATAGTAATCCGAATCCGGTCCCGCAACGGACCGCCTCTAGTGGTTGAAACAATCATCCGAAACTTCTTGTGGACGCGACGTCAGACGCAGCCGCTATCGAGTCTCGCGTTAGATCCCGGCGTACCCGCCACGTACATACTCATCGTCCTGCTGCGTCGCCTCACTATCGTGTGGCGTGACGCGTACCTTGGCGTGCATGGGTAGTGCAATCACCACGTCGCAGGGCGAGTCGTTGGCCGACAGACGCAACTCCATATCGGGGTGCGTTTCGTCGGGGAGGGAAACCGAGAGCTTCAGGGTATTCATCGCTTGCTTTGATCCTTGTCGGGAATTACGCGAGACCGCACAGCACCAGCAACAGGTCGATCAACTTGATGCCGACGAACGGCACGGCGATGCCGCCGAGGCCGTAGACCAGCAGATTGCGACGCAGCAGCGCACCTGCGCCCAGCGCGCGGTACTTGACGCCTTTGAGTGCCAGCGGAATCAGAAAGATGATGATCAACGCGTTGAAGATGACCGCCGACAGGATCGCGCTCTGCGGCGTAGCCAGGTGCATCACGTTGAGCGCATTGAGCGCCGGATAGGTGGTGGCGAATGCGGCCGGAATGATCGCGAAATACTTGGCGATATCGTTGGCGATCGAAAAAGTGGTCAACGCGCCGCGCGTAATCAACATCTGCTTGCCGATCTCCACCACCTCGATCAACTTGGTCGGATTGGAGTCCAGATCGACCATGTTGCCGGCTTCCTTGGCCGCCTGCGTGCCGGTATTCATCGCCACTGCGACGTCGGCCTGAGCCAGCGCCGGGGCGTCGTTGGTGCCGTCGCCGCACATCGCGACCAAGCGGTTTTCGGCCTGGATGCTGCGAATCAATTTCAGCTTGGCTTCCGGCGTCGCTTCGGCGAGGAAATCGTCCACACCGGCTTCGGCGGCGATCGCCGCAGCGGTGAGCGGGTTGTCGCCGGTGATCATCACCGTCTTGATGCCCATGCGGCGCATCTCGGCGAAGCGTTCGCGAATGCCGCCCTTGACGATGTCCTTCAGTTCGATCACGCCTAGCGCCGTCGAGCCTTCGGTAACGATCAGCGGTGTGGCGCCACGACGTGCGATGTCTTCGGCCATGCGCTTGACCAGCGGCGGCAAATGGCTGCCCAGCGAATCCAGATAGCGTTCGACCGCATCGAGCGCACCCTTGCGGATGTGCCGCTCGCCAATGTCGACACCGCTCATGCGAGTTTGTGCCGTGAACGGAACAAACTGTGCATGGCCGGCTTCAAGCTGGCGTTCGCGCAAACCGAAGCGCTCTTTCGCCAACACGACGACACTACGGCCTTCGGGTGTTTCATCGGCCAGCGAAGCCAGCTGTGCAGCATCGGCAAGGATGCTCTCTTCGATGCCGGGTGCCGGCATGAAGGCGACCGCCTGGCGATTGCCCAAGGTGATCGTACCGGTCTTGTCCAACAATAGGACGTCGACGTCGCCGGCCGCCTCCACCGCACGACCCGAGGTGGCGATGACATTGGCGCGGATCATGCGATCCATGCCCGCAATGCCGATGGCCGATAGCAAGGCACCGATGGTGGTGGGAATCAGGCAGACCAGCAGCGCGACCAGCACGGTCAGCGTGATCGGGTTGCCCTTGCCGGCCACCTGCACGCTGTAGATCGAATACGGCAGCAGGGTGGCACACGCCAGCAGGAAGATCAGCGTGAACTTGGCCAACAGGATCGTCAGCGCAATCTCGTTAGGCGTCTTGCGACGCGCGGCGCCTTCGACCATCGCGATCATGCGATCGAGAAAGCTCTCGCCTGGATTGCTGGTGATGCGCACGACAAGCCAATCAGAAAGCACACGCGTGCCGCCGGTGACCGCACTGCGGTCGCCGCCCGATTCGCGGATTACCGGCGCGGATTCGCCGGTAATCGCGCTTTCGTCGACACTGGCCGCGCCGACCACGACTTCACCGTCGCCGGGCAGCAATTCGGTGGCTTCGACCAGCACATGGTCGCCACTGCGCAACTCGCTCGATTCGACAAAGGTGATCGCCGCATCGCGCTGCGGACCGGCCAGCTTCTTGGCCATGACGTTCTTGCGCGAACTGCGCAATGCGGCCGCCTGGGCCTTGCCGCGGCCTTCGGCCAGCGCTTCGGCGAAGTTGGCAAACAGCAGCGTGAACCACAGCCAGATGCTGACCCAGAAAATGAACGCGGTCGGCGCTTCGCCATGGCCGGCCAGGGCCTGGATCCATAGCAGCGTGGTCAGCACGCTGCATACGAACACCACGAACATCACCGGGTTGCGGAACTGCAGCCGCGGCGACAGCTTGCGGAACGAATCGGCCACGGCCTTGAGAATCAGGTCGCGGTCGAAGCCGCGCACGGCATGGGTTTGGGTAGTCATCGAATCAATGCCCTGACATCAGGTATTCGGCGATCGGGCCAAGTGCCAGAGCCGGAAGGAAAGTAAGCGCGCCGACCACGATCACCACGCAGGCAAGCAAGGTGACGAATAGCGGCGTATGCGTGGGCAAGGTGCCTGCCGATGGCGGTACGTGACGCTTGGCGGCCAGCGAGCCGGCCATGGCCAGCATCGCGATGGCCAGCGGAAAGCGTGCGAAGAACATGCACACGCCCAGCAAGACGTTCCAGAAAGGCGTGTTGGCCGACAGACCGCCGAACGCGCTGCCGTTGTTGTTCGAGGCCGAACTGACCGCATAGAGCACTTCGCTGAAGCCGTGTGCACCTGGGTTGCTGATACCGGCGACACCCGCTGGCACCATCACTGCAATCGCCGTGCAGATCACGACCAGGGCACAGGGCAACAGCACGGCCAGGCTGGCCATCTTCATCTCGTACGCTTCGATCTTCTTGCCGAGGTACTCGGGCGTGCGGCCCACCATCAAGCCGGCGATAAACACCGCCACGACCGCGAAGGCGAGCATGCCGTAAAGACCCGAACCGACGCCGCCGAAGATCACCTCGCCCAGCTGCATCAGCCACATCGGCACCAGGCCACCGAGCGGAGTCAGCGAGTCGTGCATGTTGTTCACCGCGCCGCACGAAGCGGCCGTGGTGATCGCGGTAAACAGGCCGCTAGCGACGATACCGAAGCGCGTTTCCTTGCCTTCCATGTTGCCGCCAGGCTGCAACGCGGTGGCTTGCTGATCGACAGCCAGGCCATGCAGTGCCGGATTGCCGGCCTGCTCGGCGGCTACCGCACCAATGGCCAGCGGCACAAAAATCAGCAGCATGGTGGCGAGAATCGCCCAGCCTTGTCGCCGGTCGCCGACCATGCTGCCAAAGGTGATGCAAAGACCGCCCGGAATCAGGAAGATCGCCAGCATCTCGATAAAGTTGGCCAGTGGCGTGGGGTTCTCATACGGGTGCGCGGAGTTGGCGTTGAAGAAGCCGCCGCCATTGGTACCCAGCTGCTTGATCGCGATCTGCGATGCGGCAGGACCCATCGGCAGAGTCTGCGTGTCGACCGGCGATTCTTTCGTCACGTCGTGGCCGGCCGCATCCTTGAGCACGTTGCCCTGGGCGTCCTTGACCTGCTCGACCTGCACGATGTGCTGGGTCAGCGGCACGTCGACGTACGACTTGAAGTTCTGCACTACACCCTGCGAAACCAGCAGCAAGGCCATGACCAGCGAGAACGGCAGCAGGATGTACAAGACGCTGCGCGTCATATCGACCCAAAAATTGCCGATGCTCAACGAGCTCTTTCGCGTAAAGCCTCGAATGACCGCAATCAGCACCGCGATACCAGTCGCGGCGGAGAGGAAGTTCTGCACTGCCAGGCCGAGCATCTGGGTCAGATAGCTCATCGTGCTTTCGCCGGCATAGCCCTGCCAGTTCGTGTTGCTGGCGAAGCTGATGGCCGTGTTCATGGCCGAGTCCGGCGTGATCGCCGGGAAATGCTGCGGATTCAACGGCAGCCACTGCTGCACGCGCTGCAACAGATAGACGACCAGCAGGCCGGCCACGTTGAACAACAGCATGGTCATCGCATAGCGACGCCAGCCCATATCGTCTTCGGCACGGATGCCCGAGGCGCGATACAACAGACGTTCCACACCCGCGCCCAGGCGATTGACGCGATTGGGCGTATCGGCAAATACCAGCGCCATGTACTGCCCCACCGGCTTGACCAGCAGCAACAGCACAATCAGATAGATGCCTATCTGGACAATATCGTTCGTGGTCATTCGAACCACTCCGGTTTGAGCAGGGCCACGCACAGGTAGCCCGTCAGCGCCACCGCAATGACGGTGGCCACGACATAAACGAAGGTCATGGGAATTCCTGGTGGCTTACGCGAGGATTCGCGTCAGGGACGTTTGCCGAGACGGTCGCAGATCAGCAGAAAGCCGATGCTGGCCGCACTGAGCACTAAACAAAACAGCAGATAGACGATATCCATGGGATGCCGATCGAAGGAGGTAGTGCAACGACGCGCACTATAGGAATCGGCACATAAGAAAGGGGTAGCGGTTTGGGCGGGTGGCGTATAGAACGCGTAAATTTTTTAGGAGTGAGTGGTGAGGAGTGAGGAGTGAGAGAGAGCAAAGCCGGCGTGCCCTGGCTCTTCACTCTCACTCCTTACTCCTAACCACTCACTCCTACCCGCCCCCTCACACCACAGGCACAATCAACACGCCCTCGTCCTTCTCAGGCGCCAGGTGCTCGATCGCATACCCTGCGGCATCCCACGCATCCAGGCCGCCAAGCAGCGGCCTTACATGGCGATAGCCCCGATCGATCAGTGCCTTGGCCGCGATCGCGGCGGAGGTCTCGTTCGGACAGTTGCAGTAGATGATCAGCTCGCGGTCGGTCGGGATATCGCGTAGCGCCTGTTCCATGCTTTTCAGGTCGGCCAGGACGGCTCCCGGAATGATCCGCGTGTCGACCACCCGCGCCGCCGAGGAGCGGACATCCACCACGATAGGCGACGCGCCGGAAGCAATCGCGCCAGACAGCTCGTCGACCGTAATGCGCGCCATGCGCAACGAATGCAGCAGGCGCCGGCGCTGCCACCATTTGGCGGCGATATAGAGGGCAAGCAGGACGGCGATGATTTCCAGCGCGACCGTGCCGGCACTGGCCAGCAGGTTCAGCACATGATCGATCTGCGCCGCGAAGACGTAGCCAAGCCCAATGGCGACACCCGCCCAGATCAGCGAACCGGCCACATCCAGCGTTATGAATGCCCAGGGCCGCAACCCCATGGCTCCCACCAGGGGCGGCGCCACCGTCGACAGGCCGGGCACGAACTTGGCGATCAGCAACACGCGCCCACGCCAGCGCTGGAAGCGCAGCTCGGATTGTTTTACGCAGGAGTCGGGCGAGAGCGAAATGCGGCAGATGGTGCGCATGACGCCAGAACCGTAACGGCGACCGGCCCAGTACCAGACCAGATCGCTAAGCAGGCAACCCAGCACCGCAGCCGCCACGACCGTAGCCAATGGCAGTTGGCCATTGGCGGCCAGGGCACCGGCGACCACCATGGTCGGCACGGCGGGCACCGGCAAGCCGGCCTGTTCGACCAGGACATTGAAAAACACCAGGAGGGCGCCGTATTCCGCAATCAGGGCGATAATTTGGCTGGCCATCGGCAGACGCCTCGATCGGTTTATTCCCCCCGCTTCGCTCCATCTGGGGGCGAGGCGGCCGGATTGCAAACACTGGATTACCGCCGGTAACGGACCCTGCCGGGTCGCTTTCCCGCGTACCGGCCCCAGCCCCTCCGATGGGCCAAGTTTAAGCTATTGCGGCGCCCACGCGCGGCAAAAACATCCACCTGATGGTCCAGGACCGAAAGCCGCAGTCGCGGACTGGCCTTGCTGTACGTCTATAATCTGCCTCATACGTAGCTGCGACTCCCACATGACCACGATACCTGCCGACGCCATCCGTACCGCCGACTTCGCCGCCGTGCGTGCGCTCGCCGCCGCCGACATGCAACGCGTCGATACGCTGATCCGTCACCGCCTCTCGTCGGACGTGGTCCTGATCAACCAGATCGCCGACCACATCATCGCCAGCGGCGGCAAGCGCCTGCGCCCGATGCTGCATGTGCTTTCCGCGGCCGCGGCAGGTTATCGCGGCGACCAGCACATCAAGCTGGCCGCAGTCATCGAGTTCATCCACACCTCGACCCTGCTGCACGACGACGTGGTGGACGAGTCGGACCTGCGCCGCGGCCGCAAGACCGCCAATGCGCTATGGGGCAACGCGGCCAGCGTGCTGGTCGGCGACTTTCTGTATTCGCGCTCGTTCCAGTTGATGGTCGAGCTGGACGATATGCGCATCATGCGCATCCTTGCCGACACCACCAATACGATTGCCGAAGGCGAAGTGCTGCAGCTGCTCAACATCGGCAATGCCGACGTCGACGAGGCTGCGTATCTCGCCGTGATCGAACGCAAGACCGCCGTGCTATTTGCGGCGGCCACGGAACTGGGCGGCATCCTCGGTGGCCAGCCGGACAATCAGGTGGCCGCACTACGGCGCTACGGCATGGAACTGGGCTACGCCTTCCAGATCGCCGACGACCTGCTCGACTACGTCTCCGACGCCGATACCCTGGGCAAGAACATCGGTGACGATCTGGCCGAAGGCAAACCCACGCTGCCGCTGATCTATGCGCTGAAGAACGCCAGCCCGGAGCAGGCGCAATCGCTGCGCCATGCGATCGAACATGGCGGCCTGGATTCGCTCGATCGCATCATTGCCGCCATTCGTGATTCGGGCGCGCTGGAACGCACGCACGAGCGTGCCGTCATGCACGCCGATGCCGCACGTAGCGCGCTCGATCATCTACCGCCGTCGGCTTACCGCGACGCACTTAGCGCCCTGGCCGACTATTCGGTGGAACGCAAGTTCTGACCGGCGTCTATCGGCGCTTTTGACAGGCGAGCGGCGCAGATCGCCTGAAGGCTGCCAAGTTCTTGTAGGAGCGACTTCAGTCGCGACCGTGCGAAGCGCAGCAGCAACGATCACGTGCACGGTGGTCTCGTGGCGCCGCGGTCGCGACTGAAGTCGCTCCTACAAAGATCGGGAAAGTCTTCGATGTTTTACGGCGTGCCGGCAATGGCGAGCTACCCGCTTTGCGACAAGGCGAGGGTGGTGTGGATCGCTTAAGAGGAATAAAGCCCCCCTCACCCCAACCCTCTCCCCCGGCAAAGCCAGGGGAGAGGGAGCCTGATTGAGGGAACCTCAGTGTTTCGAACTTGCGCAACTTAACCCCCTCTCCCCTGGCTTTGCCGGGGGAGAGGGTTGGGGTGAGGGGGCGCAGGAGGCGATGCGAAGCGAGCCTGCCTCTCAAGGCATGCCAGCAAACGCCCCATGCAGCCAATCGCGCATCAGGTGATAGCTGCGCTGCGCCGCACGCTCGTCGTATTTGCAACCCGGCGAATTCTGGCCCTTCTCGGTGAAGCAATGCACCGCATTACCCAGCACGACGAACTGCCAATCGGCCGTACTTGAACGCATCTCGTCCATGCACTTGTCCGCGTCGGGCATGGTGCCCTTGTCGTCGGCACCGTTCATGACCAGCACGCGCGCCTTGATGTTCTTGGCCAGCGACGGATCGTCGGTTTGCAAGGCGCCATGGAAGGACACGATAGCCGCCACGTCGGCACCGCTGCGTGCGAGATCGAGCACGGTCGAGCCACCGAAACAAAAACCGATCGCCGCCAGATGCGCGAGATCGATCGGCGCGCTCTTGGCCTGTGCCTTGAGCTGGCTGAGCGCTTCATTCACGCGCTTGCGCATCTCGGCGCGATTGCCATAAAGCGGCTTTACCGCCGCCATCGCCTCGTTATCGTTGGTTGGGCGAATCTTCTCGCCATACATGTCGGTAACGAGAATCACGTAGTCCTTGCCGGCAATGCCATCGGCCTTTTCCAGCGCCTGATCGTTCACGCCATACCAGTTCGGCACCATCACCAGGCCAGGCCGCTTGGCGCTGACCGCGTCGTCATACACCAGCACGCTGTGGAAACGCGTACCGTCCTGCGTCCATTCGACCGGCTTATGCACCATCTTCGCCTGCGCGGCGAAGGAACAACCGGCGAGCAACAACAGACAAGCTAAACGAGCCATACGCATGGTTCTGTCCTCAGGTGGCGAAAGTTCAGTCAATAGCGAAACGATGGCAAATGGTTCAACGCCCCGCAGCGTGTGCCGCAATACGCCGCTTCAGCGGCCCCAGGCGATCGAGCAACCGTACGCCGAGACCGCGCGCCGCCACGCCCGGCGGCGCCTGCCATGCGTAGATGCGCGCGAGCGCGTCGAAGCCTAGGGCGTCAAGCGTGTCGGCGCTGCGACGGCGGCGCGCATAGCGGCGCAGCACATGTTCGGCGGCGATGTCCCGGCCGGCATCACGCGCGATGCGCAAGGTGTCGCGCAATTCGATGACGTCGCGCAGCCCCAGGTTCACGCCCTGCCCGGCCAATGGGTGCACGGCATGGGCGGCATCGCCGAGCAGAACGAAGCGTTCGGACTGATAGCGCTCGGCGAGCTGCAATTTCAATGGAAATGCCGCGCGCGGCGTCGTCGCCAGGATCGGCCCAAGGCGAAAATCGCTGGCCATGCCAAGCTCGTTCAAAAACGTCGCGTCATCCAGGGCCAGCACGCGCTGCGCTTCGGCTTCGGGTAAGGACCATACGATCGAACTGCGACCATCGGCGAGCGGCAACAGCGCCAGCGGGCCGGTCGAAAGAAAACGCTGCCATGCCGTGTTATGGTGCGCACGCTCGGTACGCACATGGGCGACGATGGCGCGCTGGCCGTAGTCGCGGCCGCGCGTGGCGATGCCGGCCATATCGCGCAACGGCGAACCGGCGCCATCGGCGGCAACCAGCAAGCGCGCGGCGACTGGCTCGGCATCGACCAATTCCAGTTGCACGCGATCCTCGCGTACTTCGAAGCCTTGTACCTTGGCCGGACACAGTCTGCGCACGCCGGCCGGCTCCAATGCCTGCCAAAGCATCCACTGCACAAGATTGTTCTCGACGATATAGCCGAGCAGCTGACGATCTTCGTCGGCCGCGTCGAAATCGATCGCCGCGCCATTTTCGGCGTCCCATACATGCATGTGCGAATACGGGCCGCTACGTTCGTCGCGAATGGACGGCCATACGCCCAGTTCGTCGAGCAAGGCGATGGACGAAGGCGCCAGGCCCACGACACGCAGATCCACTTCGTCGCTTGGTCGCCATGCTGCGGGCTCCCGCGCTTCAAGCAAGGCAGTGGCGAAACCGGCACGGGCAAGGCTCAACGCCGCTGCCGCACCCACCATGCCGCCACCCACGATGGCGACATCCAATGCGGGGCCGCGACGGCGCGCGGCATCACCCCGAAAACTGCTGTTCATGGCAGGCGCTCCAGTACAGCGCGCGGTGGCTGCCCGCGAAAACCCATGCCGCGACGTGCCAGCAGATCCTGCAACGGCGGCACGCGATCGCATGCCAGCATCGCCAGCGAGCGCAAAGGACCCAGCAACGGCTGCTGCAGGCAGGCCAGGCGCACCAGGCCATGACTCATGGCCATGGTGCCCTCGCGATCCTCCGCGCGGCGCTCGGCGTAACGATGCAGCAAAGCTGCATCGCCGGGGTCGCCCGCTTCGGCGACCAGTTCTGAAAGCGTGAGTGCGTCGCGCAAACCCAGGTTGAACCCTTGTGCGCCGATCGGATGCACCGTCTGTGCCGCATTGCCGACCAGCACGGCACGGGTGCTGACCAGACGCTCGGCCGCAACGCGATGGATCGCGTACGGGTGCCTTTTGCCCGGACGACTCAGGCGGCCCAGACGCCAGCCGAAGCGCTCCTGCGCAAGTGCGATAAAGCGGTCGTCGTCCATCGCCGCCACTTCATTGGCTTCCTCGGCCGGCACTGTGAGCACCAGCCCGCAGCGACGTTCGGCCAACGGCAGCAACGCAATCGGCCCGTTATCGGCAAAACGTTCGAAGGCGCGGTTGCCGTGTTCGCGCTCAGGGGTGACGGTACAGACGAACAAGGTCTGACGGTAGTCCAGCGATTCGGCAGGAATGCCCAACTGCTCGCGCACGAACGATTGCGTGCCGTCGGCGCCGACCACCAGCTTCGCGTGCAACTGGCGCGGGCCTTCCTGGGTATCGATATGCGCCAGCCAGCCATCGGCCTGCGATTGGAGCGAACGCAACGTGGCCGGCGCGAGCCGGGTCAGGTGACGGCATTCGTCCAGCCGGCGCAATAGCGCCTGACCGAGTTCGCGCGCCGGCAAGGTCCAGCCCAGGGCATCGACGCCCTGACGCTCGGCATCCATACGGACGCTGCCGAATTCGCCGCTGCGGCTGACATGAATATGACGGATCGGCGTGGCGCGGTCGGCCGCGTGGCGCCAGACGCCGATCGACGTCAGCCCATTGACCGTGGCCCGCGCCAACGCAAGGTTGCGCTCGTCGTAGCTGGGCTGGGTATCGACACGCGGCGCGGCCGCTTCGACCAGGGTGACCGCACAACCGGCCGTGTCCAGGGCGATGGCGAGGCTGGCGCCGACCAGGCCGCCACCGACGATCAGGACCGGGGCTGCAAAGGGGGGAGAGTCCGAGGCATGCATGGCGGCGATGATACGCGTTACGCGCGTCACCGGCGCCATCGCCAAGCAAGCGCTCGTTGTGAGCTAAACTAGCTATCTTTCCGTACGACCGAAGACCCCACCCGGAGCGCTCATGGCACCCAAGCAAACGCAACGCATCGGCATTTTCCTGGCGCTCGCGCTGGTCATGTCGGCCACCCGCCTGCACCATTTCGATGCCTTGCCGGACGCCTCCTGGGCCGTGTTCTTCCTTGGCGGCTACTGGCTGCGCGGCTCAACCCGCTGGGCTTTCCCGATCCTGATGGGGCTGGCCGTACTGGTCGATTTCTTTGTGATCACCCGCGCCGGGATCAGCTTCTTCGATCACTACTGCGTGTCGGCGGCCTATTGGATGCTGGCGCCGGCGTACCTCAGCCTGTGGATCGGCGGTAACTGGCTGGCCAAGCATCAGCGCGGCCTCGGCCTGCGCACCCTGGGCCTGGCCATCGCCGCCCTGCTGGTCAGCGAGTTCGTCTGCTATCTGCTGACCAACGGCAGCTACTACTGGATGAGCGCCACCGTGCCGCAACCGCGCAGCATGGCCAACTGGTTCGCCAACTTCGGCGACTGGTACCTGCTGTTCCTCAAGACGACGGCAATCTATGTGGCCATCGGCGCGGTGCTGCACGTGGTCGTAAACCAGCTGGCCGGCACGCTCAAGGCCGGACAGCAGCACGACGCGAAGCAGTAATCCGTCGTGGGCAATCGACTTTCCAAGATCTACACGCGCACGGGCGATGACGGCAGCACCGGCCTGGGCGACGGTTCCCGCGTCGGCAAGGACTCGCTGCGCGTCGCCGCCTACGGCACCGTGGACGAGCTCAACAGCACGATCGGCATGGTGCTGGCCAGCGATGGCGTCGACGACGAGGTGCGCGAGGTCCTTACCCAGGTCCAGCACGACCTGTTCGACCTCGGTGGCGAACTGTGCATTCCCGGCATGGCGATGATCGAAGACGCCGATATCGATCGCCTGGAACAGGTGCTCGACCGCTTCAACGACCCGTTGCCGCCGCTGAAGGATTTCATCCTGCCGGGCGGCGGCATGGCGGCCTCGTGCTGCCATCTGGCGCGCACGGTGTGCCGCCGCGCCGAGCGCGAGGTGATTGCGCTGGGCCGCGAAGAAGAAATCCGCCCACAGGCGCAGCGTTACCTTAATCGCCTTTCCGACCTGCTGTTCGTGTTGTGCCGGGTACTGGCACGCGCCAGCGGCCACGGCGAAGTGCTGTGGCAGCACGAACGCCGCCGCAAACCTAAAGCCGGGTAACCGTGTTGCGCCTTTACACGCACCCGATCTGTCTGCAGCACGATCCGGGGCTTGGCCATGCCGAAGCGCCGGCGCGACTGCGCGCGGTGCTCGACGCGCTCGATCATGATCGCTTCGCCGCACTCGACCGTATCGAGGCGCCTCGGGCTACGCGTGAACAACTGGCTCGCGTGCACGACGCCGACTATATCGATCGCATCCTTGCCAGTGCGCCCGCCGAAGGCACGCTGCGGCTCGACGAAGATACCCTGATGTCGCCCGCTTCGGCCGAAGCTGCCTTGCGCGCCGCCGGTGCCGCGGTAGCTGCCGTCGACGCGGTCATGCATGGCGACGGCGAACGCGCCTTCTGCGCCGTCCGCCCACCGGGCCACCACGCCACTCGCGATCAGGCCATGGGTTTCTGCCTGTTCAACAACGTGGCCGTCGCCGCCGCGCATGCCATCGCCGTGCATGGCCTCAAGCGTGTGGCGATTGCCGATTTCGATGTGCACCACGGCAACGGCACCCAGGCGATCTTCGAACAAGAGCCCCGCGTGCTGTTCATTTCCAGCCACCAATCGCCGCTCTACCCCGGTTCGGGGCAAGAGGACGAACGCGGCGTCGGCAACATCGTCAACGCCCCGCTCTCGCCGGGCGATGGTTCCTACGCATTCCGCGAGCTATGGGACGGTGCTCTGCTGCCGCGCCTGGCGGCTTTCAGGCCGCAACTGCTGCTGATCTCGGCCGGCTTCGACGCCCACCGCGACGATCCCCTGGCCGATATCCGCCTGGGCAGCGAAGACTATGCGTGGATCACCGAACGATTGGTCGACGTGGCGCGTGCCCATGCCAACGGCAGGGTCGTTTCCAGCCTGGAAGGCGGATATCACCTGGGTGCCCTGGCCGCCAGCGCGAGCGCGCACGTGGCCGCGCTGGCCGACTTCTGAGTCATGAGTACCCAGGAGTGAGTAACGAGTGGAAAACACCCACTACTCACTCCTCTTCACTCACTCCTGCCCTACAAAATCCAGCGCGACCGAATTGATGCAATAACGCATGCCGGTCGGCTTCGGGCCATCGGGGAACACATGGCCCAGGTGGGAATCGCAGTTGGCGCAGCGCACCTCGACCCGACGCATGCCGTGGCTCTCGTCCTCATGAAGGGTCACCGCCGCCTTGTCCATGGCCTGATAGAAGCTCGGCCAGCCCGAGCCGGAGTCGTACTTGGTATCGGACTCGAACAACCTGGCCCCGCAGGCCGCACAAACATACGTTCCCGACGCCTTGTGCTGGTACCACTTGCCGCTGAAAGGCGGCTCGGTGGCCGAGCAACGGCAGACGGCGTATTGCTCGGGACTGAGTTCCTCGCGCCACTGGGCATCGGTCTTGTTCAGTTTTGGGTCGCTCATGGCTGAATCTCCCGCTAGTCGGTTCAAAGCTTCTCTGCCTTAAATGGGGGCTTTCTGCTAGCTTTACGACCCTTCACAAGCCGACAGACTGCCCATCGTGACACGACGCCATCTGCCCCCGCGCCGCCTCCTGGCAGTAGCCGCTGCCCTCGCCTTGATCGGCGCCCCCGGTGCTGAGGCAAAGAACAGCCAGGGACAGCATCGAAAGGCGTCGATGGACGGCACGGTGCCGGTCTGCCCGCTCGGCACCTTCCTGTGCCCGCCGCGTCCGGACAACTACGCCATCTGTCGCCCCAACGCGATGCTGGAGTTCTACGACCCCACGCTGACCAAGGACTCGTCCCTGCGCGACACGTCCAATACGCACGCGTGGGCCGAACAGGTCGACAGTTCCGATCAGACCGTCTATCACCTGGAAGGCCGGGTCAAGATGGAGCGCGCCGACCAGCGCATGGAGTCCGATACCGCCGACTACAACGACGATACGACCGACTACGACGCCAAAGGCAATGTCCGCTACCAGGAGGCGGGCGAGTTGATAAAAGCCGACCACATGCGCGGCAACAACGATGCCAGCACCGGTACCGCGGACAACGTCACTTATCAGCTGCTGCAGTCGCGCGGCAACGGCACGGCTACGCAGGGGCATATGCTCGATGCGCAGCACAGCCACTACACCAACGCGATCTATACCACCTGCGACGTGGGTCATCACTTCTGGGAGTTCAAGGCCAAGGACATGACCTTGAACAAGGACACCGGCGTGGGCGTGGCGCGCAAGGCCACCATGCGCGTGGGCAACGTGCCGTTCCTGTACCTGCCCTATTTCACCTTCCCGATCGACAACCGGCGCAAGAGCGGCTTTTTATATCCGACGCTCGGCAACTCCAGCCGCTCCGGTTTCATGATCAGCACGCCGTACTACTTGAACCTGGCGCCGAACTACGACGCGACGCTGGATCCGCGCATCTATAGCGATCGCGGCTTTTTGCTGGCGACCGAGTTCCGCTACCTGAACATTTTTCCGGGTACCAGCGGCACATTGAACCTGGAATACATGCCCAACGACTCGGGCAAGAACGATGCGGGCGTGGTGGATCAGACCAAGGGCGATGACCGTTACCTGATCAAGTGGATCAACAGCTCGCATATCTGGGGGCCGGTGTCCCTGGGTTTGAACATCAACCGGACGTCCGACCGTAACTATCTGCGCGATTTCGGCAACGACATTTATCAGTCTTCGACCGAAATCCTGACATCGAGCGCCTATCTGAGCGCTGGCGGCAGTTGGTGGAATGCCTCGTTCGGCGGCGACATCTATCAAAACGTCGACCCGACGCTGCCCGATTCGGTGGAACCTTATAAGCGTTTGCCTCGCGCAACGCTGAACCTGGATATCCCGCTCAATCGCTGGTTCGATGTCGGCGCGCAAACCGAAGCGGTGGCCTTCAGCAAGAGCTCGTGGTCCAACTTCAGCGTGAATCCAGTCGACCAGAGCGTCACGGTAGGCCCGGGAAACAACGCGCTGGACGGCAAGCGCATCGATATCTATCCGTATATCTCGGCGGACTTTCAGGGTTCGTACTGGTTCGTGCGTCCGAAAGTAGCGTATCGCTATACGACCTATCAGCTTGACGGCGATTACCGTCAGTTCGGTTACACCCAACAATTGGGCACCGGCGATATTTCGCCATTTACCAGCCGCACGCCCAGCCGCTCGCTACCGGTCGTGAGCCTGGACAGCGGGTTGATCTTCGATCGCAACACCAGCTTGTTCGGCAGCAACTACACACAGACGCTCGAACCGCGCCTGTATTACCTGTACGTGCCTTATCGCAACCAGAACAACCTGCCGTTGTTCGATACCTCGCTGATGTCGTTCGACTACTGGCAGCTGTTCTCGCCCAACCAGTACTCCGGCGCAGACCGGCAGATGAACGCCAATAACCTCACCGCCGCGCTAACCTCGCGCCTGCTCGACGAGAATGGCGTGGAGCGTCTGTCGGTAAGCTTTGGCCAGATTCGTTACTTCACCCAGCAGCGCGTCCAACTGCCGGTGGGCAACTCGGCGATCGATATCCCGACGGCGACCAACTACAACGGTTCGGACTACGTCGCTCAGATCACCTCGCAGTTGAACGACGACTGGCGCGCCAACGCCTCGTACCAATGGAACCCCAATACCCGCCAGACCGATATGGGAGCGTTCGAGCTGCAACGCCGCATCAAGACCGATGGCGTCCTGAACTTCTCCTATCGTTTCCGTCGCACACCGGGCACGACGCAGGTCCTGCTGGAACAATACGACGCCTCGATTGTCTATCCGATCTCCGATCGCTGGCGCCTGGTGGGGGACTGGACGTATTCGGTACTGGACAAGAAGACCGTGCAGGCGCTGGCCGGGGTGGAGTACGACAGTTGCTGCGTGGCCGTTCGCCTGGTCGGGCGCCACTACGTCAATAACGTCAATCTCTACAATCCCACGACCGCGAGCGCCAACACGGCCATCATGGTCGAGCTCGAATTCAAGGGCCTGGGCGCGTTCAACGGTCAGACGGAAGGCATCCTCCGCCGTGGTATCCTTGGTTATCAATAACTTCCCTTTTTGCCACCCGCATCGCCCACAGGGGCGATTTGAAGGCCCCCGACTGATGAAGCAGCCCCTCGCGTTGTTCCTGTTCGCGATTGCCACCGCGACCGTCCTGCCCGCCCACGCCCAGCTGCTGCCACAGTCGCAGGCGCCGCAGGGCAATCAGCCGCTCGACCGCATCGTGGCGGTGGTGGACGATGGCATCATCTTGCAGAGCGAGCTGAACGAGGCGATGCGCTCGGTCCAGCAGCAGTACGCCAGCGACCCCAGCCAGCTGCCGCCGCAGGACGTGCTGGCCCGCCAAGTACTTGACCGCCTGATCCTGATGAAGCTGCAGGTGCAGCGTGCCGACGACCAGGGCATCCATGTGTCCGACGCCGATATCGATCAGGCCGTGGCCGCCGTGGCACAGCAGAACAAGATGTCGCCCGAGCAGCTGCGCGCCGCCGTGGAGCAGGACGGTTCGAGCTTTGTCGCGTTCCGCAAGCAGCTCGCCGACCAGCTGGTCGCCCAGCGCCTGCATGAGAGCGTGGTGCGCGACCAGGTCAGTATCAGCGACAGCGAGATCAATAACCTGCTCGCCAGCCCCACCTACAAGGCCGGCGAAGTCCATCTGTCGCACATCCAGATCAGCGTGCCCTCGGGCGGCAATTCGGCCGATATCGAAGCGGCGCAAAAGAAAGCTCAGCAGGCCGTCGATGCGATCAAGGGCGGAATGGATTTCAAGGCGGCCGCGATCCGCTTCTCCGACGCCCAGGACGCCCTGGACGGCGGCGATCTCGGCTGGCGCCGCATGGACGAAGTGCCGCCGGCTTTCGTCGATTCGATCAGCACGCTCAAGCCCGGCGACGTGACCGCTGCCCTGCGCGGCCCGACCGGCTTTCACATCCTCAAGCTGATCGACCAGCGTGCGCCGAGCCGCCAGGTCATCACCGAGTACCACGCCCGCCAGATCCTGATCAAACCCAGCGAACTGATGACGCCCGAGCAGGCACGCCAGAAGGCCGAGGATCTGTACAACCAGATCACCGCCAAGAAGGGTGACTTCACCAAGCTGGCCAAGGACAACTCCAAGGACGACACCACCGCCAATGCCGGCGGCGACATGGGCTGGTTCCCGCAGCAGGCATGGGGCGGCGCCATCGCACAGCAGCTGACCACGCTGAAGGACAACCAGGTCTCGCAGCCGTTCCAGACCGAAGCGGGCTGGCACATCATTCAGCTGCTGGGAACGCGCCAGAGCGACCGTACCAACGACATCGAGCGCGATCAGGCTCGTCAGGCCATCGGCAACCGCAAGGCCGAGCAGGCCTACGACGACTATCTGCGCGAAATGCGCTCGAGCGCCTATATCAACGTGCTGGTGCCCGAGCTGCGCGATCCGAACCTGCCCAACAGCGGCCAGAGCGGCGCAGGCAACGGCAAGTCCTGATGTCCGCATGAGCAACCGTCCGCCCCTGCCCCGGCTCGCGGTCACTGCCGGCGAACCGGCAGGGATCGGACCGGAACTGCTGATCCGGTTGGCCGCCAGCTCGCTGGCGGCCAATTTCGTTGCGGTCACCGATCGCGACCTGCTGCGCCGTGCTGCCGCACGCTGCGGCACGGCCATTGAACTGATCGATGACGATGGCGCGCCTTTGACCGAGCGGGCGCCCGGTAGCCTGCGCATCCGCCACGTACCGCTAGGCATCGAGGAGGTCCCAGGCCGGCCCGACCCGCGCAATGCCCGGCATGTCCTGGCCACTCTGACCGAAGCCGCCGACGGCTGCATGGCCGATCGCTATGACGCCATCGTCACCGCGCCGCTGCAGAAAGCATCGATCAACGACGCCGGCATCCCCTTCAGCGGCCACACCGAGTTCTTTGCCGAACGCGCCTCCGCCGATGTGGTGATGATGCTGGCCAGTCCGGAGCTACGCGTCGCCCTGGCGACTACGCACCTGCCACTCGCACGGGTTCCGGCGGCAATCACCACGGACCTGCTGCATCAAACCTTGCGCATCGTGCATCGTGAACTGCGCGATAAGTTCGGTATCGATTCGCCGCGTATCGCGGTGCTAGGACTCAATCCTCACGCCGGTGAAGGCGGCCATCTCGGCCATGAGGAAATCGACACCATCATTCCCGCCCTGGACGCCTTGCGTGGCGAAGGCATGGACCTGCTTGGCCCCCTGCCCGCCGATACCGCCTTCGTCCCCGCCCAACGCGAGCGCTATGACGCGGTGCTGGCGATGTATCACGACCAGGCCCTGCCGGTGCTCAAAAGCGAAGCGTTCGACCGCACCGTGAACCTGACCCTGGGGCTACCGTTTATCCGCACATCGGTCGACCACGGCACCGCTCTCGACCTGGCCGGTACCGGCCGCGCCGATCCAGCCAGCCTCATTGCTGCGGCCAAGATGGCGCTTAGCTTGATCAAGTCCGCGCGATAAAGCCTGCCGATGTGCCGGCCTTAGCTTCTCACTCCTGACACCTGACTCCTGACGCCCCATGATTGCTCGCCCCAAGAAAAGCTTCGGCCAACACTTTCTGCACGAGAAGCGCTATATCGACAGCATCGTCAGCGCGATATCGCCCAAGCCGACTGATGTGGTGATCGAGATCGGACCCGGCGAAGGCGCATTGACGCTGCCGCTGCTCGCCGCGGCCGGCAAGCTGACGGCGATCGAGCTCGACACCGACCTGATCCCCGACCTCAAGGCCCGCGCGGCGGCGGTGGGTCAGCTCGAAGTGATTCACGCGGATGTGCTCAAGGTCGACTTCACCGCTCTGGCCCGCGAGCGCGGCGTCGACAAGCTCCGCGTGGCCGGCAACCTGCCGTATTACATCTCCAGCCCGATCCTGTTCCATTGCGTCGAGCACGCAGGCGCGATCGAAGACATGCATTTCATGCTGCAGAAAGAGGTAGTCGACCGCATGGCCGCCGAACCGGGCAGCAAGGTGTATGGACGTCTATCCGTGATGCTGCAGCTGGTCTGTCGGATCGAGCCGCTGTTCGAAGTCCCACCCGGCGCGTTCCGGCCACCGCCGAAAGTGGATTCGGCCGTCGTCCGGATGGTCCCCTTGCCCCCCGAGCGCCTGCCTCAGGCCGACCCGGCCCGCCTCTACTCGGTAGTGAAGGCCGCCTTCGCTCAGCGTCGCAAGACCTTGAGCAATGCTCTCAAGCAGGTCATGGACGCCGAGGCGATCCGGTTGGCCGATGTCGACCCCAGGGCCCGCGCCGAGGCGCTCTCGCCTGCGGACTTCGTACGACTGGCCCAGGTCCCGGTTCAGTAAATCCGGGCCCTGGCGCCGATCTGTACGGAATATCCACATGCATACGGCTTGTCTTGCGCCATGCATGGCAGCAACGCTTACAATCGCCTCATGAATGAAAAATCCCCCTACACGATCGACGTGCAGGTCGCCTCCCGCTTCGTCCCCGATCAATCGAAGCCCGCTGACAATCGCTACGTGTTCGCCTACACCATCACCCTGCGCAATAACGGCGAGGTTCCCGCGCGTCTTCTGACACGCCATTGGCTGATTACCGATGCCAACGGCAAGATCGAAGAAGTGCGTGGCGATGGTGTCGTCGGCGAACAGCCCTGGATGCGGCCGGGCGATGATTACGAGTACACCTCGGGCGCCGTGTTGGAGACCGCCGTGGGCACGATGCAGGGCAGCTATCAGATGCTCGCCGACGACGGCACGCATTTCGAAGCGCCGATCCCCGCCTTCACGCTGTCCATTCCGCGCACGCTGCACTAGCGCCGATGGCTACCTATGCGATCGGCGACGTCCAAGGCTGTTATCCCGAGCTGCAACGTCTGCTGGAAAAACTGCGTTTCGACCCGGCCTCCGACCGACTGTGGTTCTGCGGTGACCTGGTCAACCGTGGCGGGCAGTCGCTCGACACCCTGCGCCTGATCCACAGCCTGCGCGACAACGTCATCGTCACTCTGGGCAACCACGATCTCAGCCTGCTGGCGATCGGACAGCGGCGGCCGGACGCACAGTCCAAGGTGAACCCGGAGCTGCGTGAAGTCCTGTTTGCCGAAGATGCGCCTGTATTGTTCGAGTGGATGCGTGGCCAGAAGCTCATGCATCACGACGAACAGCTGGGCTGGACCATGGTGCATGCCGGCCTGGCACCCATCTGGACGCTACGCCAGGCCTTGCGCCAGGCGCAAGACGTCGAGCGCGAGCTGTCGAGCCCACGCCATCCACGCATTCTGAAAAATCTGTTCGGTAACCGCCCAGCGGCATGGTCCAGCCGCCTGCAAGGTATCGAGCGCATGCGTGCGTCGATCAACACCTTTACCCGCATGCGCTATTGCGATGTGCATGGCCGGATCGATTTCGAAAGCAAAGGCATACCCGGCACGCAAAAGCCCGGTATGTACCCCTGGTTCGAAGTGCCCGGCATGCGCCGTCGCGAAACCCGCATCGTCTGCGGCCACTGGTCGACACTGGGCCGCTTTTCCGGCCTGGGCGTCTACGCCATCGACACCGGCTGCGTCTGGGGCGGCAAGCTCACCGCCATTCGCCTGGAGGCGAACGACGAGCCAGCGTACATCACGGTGGATGCGGAGCCGCATCGGAAGAAGATGCCTGGCGGGGATTGATCAGGAGTGAGTGAAGAGGAGTGAGGAGTGAGAGAAAAGCAAGACTCTCGCTCTCTCTTACTCCTCACTCCTCTTCACTCACTCCAATAAAAAAGCCGGCTTGCGCCGGCTTTTTTTCATGGACCTCAGCTCAGCCGCCCATGGCAATGCTTGTACTTGAGTGAGTACTTTAGGAGTGAGTGAAAAGGAGTGAGGAGTGAGAGAAAAGCAGGGCTCTCGCTCTCTCTTACTCCTCACTCCTCTCCAC
>Ga0105239_10000307_pt1 | contig 72348 bp, 74 predicted proteins | sample KBSC44metaG_FD_92761 | JGI IMG/M metagenome (GOLD analysis project Ga0105239, IMG submission 92761) | Corn rhizosphere microbial communities from Kellogg Biological Station, Michigan, USA - KBS C4-4 metaG | ecosystem: Host-associated > Plants > Roots > Rhizosphere > Soil | place: Michigan, USA...
GGAAAGCTATTGAACGTTGAGTCGGGTAAGATTTGTTGGTCATTAATAATTGCATTCATTTTTATACGTTTTGCGTTCCAGATATACACCCTTTGGAGATCATTTCGCCAACCATTGTGGTATGGAACTGGTTCTTCCAACAGGAGAACTTCTCCGAACAGGCATGGGAGCTATGCCAGGGACAGATGGAGCTGATAATCCAACTTGGCAATCTTTCCAGGCCGCTTACGGTCCATATGTCGACGGGATTTTCAGCCAGAGCAACTATGGCATCGTCACCCAGATGGGATTTTGGTTGATGCCCGAAACTGGGCACCAATCTTACATGTTCACGTTCAAACGTGAAGAAGATTTCGAACACATCGTGGAAGCGATCCGACCCCTGGCACAGAAAAGGATCTTGGGCAACGTCCCACAGTTACGACATGTCATTCAGGAGCTGGCAGTGACAGGGAAGCCGCGATCCTTCTGGTACAATGGAAAGGGAAAGATGCCGAGAGAAGTGATCAGAGAAGGTGCTTCCAAGTTACCCTGTGGTGATATATCTTGGGTGTTCTATGGAACACAATATGGAGACCAAGCCTCCATCGATTCGCAATTGAAGATCATCAAATCAGCATTTGGAAAAATCGAAGGGTCCAAATTCCTGCTACCATCCGACCTCCCACCCGAACACTATATTCATGCCCGGGCCCAGGTGTGCAGTGGAGTACCAGTTCTCAGAGAACTGGACTGGTTGAACTGGAGGCCAAATGCAGCACACCTGTTCTTCTCCCCGATCACTCCGACCAGAGGCAAGGACGCCAAGCTGATCCACGGCGTCATCACACAGTTGCACGAAAAATGGGGGTTCGATGTTCTCCCGACAATCTGCATAGCGGCACGAGAGGGTCATTACATCTCCAATATCGTCTACGATCGCTCAGATCCCGACGAGAAACGTCGAGCAACAGGGCTGATGCGAGAAATGATCACCGAGGCCACCAAACTTGGATTTGGCGAATATCGGACTCATATCCTGTTTGCAGACCAGGTGGCAGAGTCCTACAGCTGGAACAACGGTGCGCTCCGGAAGTTCAACGAGACTATCAAAGACGCCTTGGATCCAAATAGCATCCTGGCACCGGGAAGGAACGGTATCTGGGGCCAGAAATTCAGGGGCAAAGGATGGGAGATTCTAGAGGGCGATCAGAGAGATATGTTGAGAGATGGCGTGTCACCTAAACTTTAGCTTAAAACGTCGGGATTATATATATATCATTATTGAACCATTTCAGCACAGGAAAGTCAAGAACTGGTAGTAACTGCAGAGGAAATAACTTAACGAAGTCCACGATCTACGAGAACACGTAACATAAGACAAGAAACTCAGGACCTTTCTCTGTAATATCATTCTTTGAGAATCAGCTGTAAATATATTCAACAATCTAATCAAAATAGTATTCAGCCTCAGCATAACGGGGTGATCTTTCCAGTCCTCAACTCCTCCGCGACGACTTTTGAAAGCTCTGGCCATTGCTTTCGGGTGTCAGCCTCAGCGTCATAGTCATAAAGTACATGGTTCTGCGAACGAGTCAGTTTGTGATGAAACCGTCTAAAGGGGGAAAGGGTCTGGCTCACTCTGATGTGTATGCTGAAGGGATCTATCTCCTCTCCCTCCGCAACTTTATCAAGGGCAGAATGCCATCGATCTCGAACATCCTCCCCATTTGTCTGCGCTCGGCGGACGCGTGGGAAGCGAATCTTCTCATAAACTCGAGTCTAGCACGTGCAACATCAGTATCGGTCAATATTCGACAGGACTAGATGTGCTTACCGCCAGAGGAACATTGTCCTTCCCTGCCAGCAGTAGACACTGGGCGAGCACCGCTGCACTCTCCGTCGCCTGGCTTGCCCCTTGGGCACTTGTCGGCAAGTGTGGATGGCAGCAGTCTCCCACCAAAGCGACCTTGTGGTTTCGACTAACCCATGTTGGAATGGGATCTCGGTAACAAATCTTCCAATCTAAGCACTCTTTCGTTTGGGCGACCACAGCAGAGATACGGGGGTCACAGTCGGCAACAAGTTCCCGTACTGCATTCATGTCACCAGGTTGGAACCAAGATTCTTTGATGTCCTCGGTGTCCTTGTGAGTGATGATCCAATTGAACTCCTCGCCATTTCGAAGGGTGTTTTGAACCAAATGTCGGTCCTTGCCAATCCAGATGTTGACGCATTCTTTCTCTACGAACTCGGCAGTCAACGGGTCGCCTCTCAAGTGGGCACCTTTGAAAAAGGCTCTGAAACAGGCATATCCTGATGATTTGGGTTTATCATCAAATCCCAGTACCAATTCTCGTGCGCGTGACTTGATACCTATACCAGTGAATCAGCGCACGAATCATTAGTAGAGTGAACAGGGAGCGACTGACCATCGGCAGCAATTATGATGTCCGCATGGTGCTCCTCGCCGTTAGCCAATGTCACTGAGGGGTTGCTGTCGTTATAGTCCACCACCTGGTCATGTCAGTTTCCGGAGTTCGAGTGTATACTGATGCCGGACACCTACATCCATTCCCATGTGGAGAGGAATGCCCTTCTCGGCGACAGCATTTAGAAATCCCGTATGATAGTCTCCACGATGGCCAATGAAACCAGCCATGTCCATCAAGGGCTGCTGGGCCAGGATCTTGCCATCATGCCATCGACGAATCTGCATCATCTCGGATTTATTGCCAATCTCAACGAACCGCTCTCGCAGGCTAGGGGACCATCGATCCAGGAGCTTGAGTGCATTTTCACCCAGTCCTAAAGAGTCCCCCAACCTCATGAAATTCCTCACTTTCTCAAAAACAACTACTTCGAACCCAGCACTGTGCATCGCCAGCGCGGTCGCACATCCTCCAAGTCCGGCGCCGACGATGATAACTGTTTCGCATCAGTCTGAATGCTTCAAGCGCCCAGACGGCACTGTAACCAACCTTTCAGAGGAGCCTCGACTCCTACAGAACCCATATTGATGTGTCGTGGCTGGGCGAAGATTAGCTGGTGGATTGCTTCTCTCGGTTAGGCCAGCAGACTGGACGGGCAGTCGTGCTTGTAAGATATTGCACAGCCTTCTCGAACACATGGAGTGGAAAATCCCCACCTGTTCGGTTTCCGCATTATAATAAGGATTTGATGCTCAGTAACTCGGAGAGACCCGACAAGCCATCCAGCTGCCTGGTTTGCACATGGTAATTAAAATGGGCGAGCCAGGCGTTTCGCGGACATTGAGTCAAATGTCCCATTCAGTGCCCAAACATCTGCCGGCTGCCGAGGCTGCGTGGGTATAAACCATATGTTAGCACCCGGAGAAACCCACTGGTTTGGGGTCGCTGGGGGTAGCGGAATGACCCCAGACTCGTAACTGGGACATCTGGTTAAGCGAAGGTTAAAAAACGGCCTTTTGGGCTCATCCCCAAACACATTCTGAAGCGCAGAAAGAAACCGATCCCACTGGTTCACCATTCAAAAGTACTGGTCCTATGCCAAAAAGCACGAAGGACCTCTGCCAAAGTCGAGAGAAACTCGATCCGACGTCAAAACTACCAATAAACTCGCAATGATACAAATCAAGGACCTTCATCTGCTCGTAGTCTGTCGAGTTTTCAGCCAGGCCACGCAATTGTGTCGAGCTGTTTCTCCAAACAATTGCCGAAGGCAAGCTGCGTGGCTATCCCACTATCTTCGCTTCCCCGCCTTCTGTCGATCGCAATGATGAGCAAGAGTGTGGAGCACCTAGGCATTTGTAACGAATATAGGTCGGGAGTTCAATACCTGCCAAGTTGTTGAAGACTACGATGCATTGGTGATCTAAAAGGTTCTCGAAGTCATAGAAAAAGCCCATCCACTAAGTCTGAACTCTACCTAGGTGAAAACCGTGCATGTAAAAGACTTCAACAATCTCAAATCACGCCTAATAGCAAGACCATCTTCCTTTTTGAGTTTGACTACTTACCGTTACCCTCTACGAAAAGGACGCCGAAGCAAATCATGTCCGTGAAGACCGTAGGCTATATCGGCCTTGGGAAGGCTGGAGCCTCGATGGCCGCAAATATACCACGAGCGGGGTTCAAGCTGATCGTGCGTGATGCCGATCCTTCTCGCGAGAAGAAATTCGCCGCAGAGAATCCCAATACCACAGTCGCCGAGGAAGGGGTTGATGGCTTCAAGGACTGCGATGTCGTGGTCACAATGCTGCCTCAAGGGAAGGTCGTTAGGGAGGTTGTCTTGGGAGAAAATGGAATCGCCAAAGGTCTCAAGCCTGGTGAGGGATGATAGCCAATAGACAGGTTGCATAGTTCTGATCTTCTCCCAGGTACCATTATTGTCGATACCTCGTCATCGTCACCGTTTGACACACAAAGTCTTGGAAAGGACTTGGAGGCCCAGGGATTTTTACTCGTTGACTCGCCTGTCACACAAGCGCATCTCCACGACACGGATACTGGCGATGCGACGCTAATGGTCGGGTCGAATTCTCAGGAAGCCATGGACAAGGTTCTGCCTGTGCTTCAAGCCATGGCGAAATATGTCTTCCACATGGGAAAGCTTGGATCCGGGCATGTGATGAAGACTCTCAACAACTACACTAGTGCAGCCTCAATCATCGCGCTTTCCGACGCACTTGTGACGGGTCAGAAATTTGGCCTCGATCCCGTACAAATGATCGATGTGCTCAATGTCGGGACTGGTCGAAACTTCTCAACATCAGACAGTTATGCGACGGATGCTTTACCGAGAAAATACGCATCGGGGTTTCAGCTCGCTTTGTTGATCAAAGATGTTGGAATATCGAAGCAGGTTTTTGAGAAAGTGGGATTCGATACCGACATGCCTGATCTGATCCTGCGGTACTTCAAGGAGGCCGCGACCATCGTAGAACCTGACGCGGATCACACTGAATTGCTGAAAAGTTGGGAGAGGAGAGCTGGCTTGGAGCTGAAGAGTGGAACCCCCGATGGCTCGACGGTGACTGCTTTGAAAAAATAAAGGACAAATGAATCTGCCCGAGTAGAATACGAATACTATGGCGTGTTATCAGGCAGAACCTGGGGTCCGAGCCAATAGAAGGCCCCTTCGGCCTTGAGGCGCCGCCGATCGTAGGGACTCCTGTGCTTAAGGAAAACCTTGAATAGGCGGGCACCGTATGAGCGTCCAGCTTGGCGCTGTTGCTGCCTGGGACTTGAACGCCCACGGACGTAACGGGCTCTGCATCAGGGGACATTCAGTGGTATAAAAGGGGGTCGAGAGTACTGCTATGATCTGATATTCAAGCGAGAGCACCACAATAAAACAGAAAGCAAACAATCTCAGCATATAGTCTCTCTAGTTCCAGCTACCTCGTCAATATTGTCCACGTCAAATCATCATGGGCTCCGAATCGAATACTATGCATACCTGCCTCTTCTTTGGCACCGAGGCCGAAGAAGCAGCCAACTTCTACGTTTCAATCTTTCCCAACTCCAAGATCGGCTTCGTTGCCCGCTTCCCAGACATGGGCGATAGTAACCCAGCCCCTTCTCACAAGCCAGGCTCCGTGCTTACGGTCAACTTCACTCTGAACGGCAGGTCGTTCACCGCGTTGAACTCTCGCCCTTCCACCATTCAATTCAGCGAGGCCATCAGCTTCCAAATCATGTGCGACACGCAGGAAGAGGTCGACCACTACTGGAGCAAGTTGAGTGAGGGGGGCGACCCTAACTCACAGATGTGTGGATGGTTAAAGGACAAGTTCGGTGTCAGCTGGCAGGTGGTGCCCAGGCTTCTGCCGCAGATCTTCGAAACGGGTGACGCTGAGAAGTCTGCGAAGTGCATGAAGTCTTTCTCGGCCATGAAAAAGATCAACATTCAAGAGATTCGCGACGCTGTTGGAAATTGAGTCATGAGAAGGAGGGAGAGATACATTGTTGCAAAGTTGTGCTGAGACAACAGTCAGTTTGAAATCCAAAAAAATACTTTGCGTAATAACGTGCTGCAAACCTCACTTAATGTCAGGAATTCCCTACCTTCGGACTTGACAGCGAGCGTAGTGAGTGTAGTGATCACGCGATTGTAGGTTATCCATCCACTGTGATACTGCACTTTATCAGGCCATTCGCCATGGTGGAGTCACAAAAGTACACCTCTCCATTACCGAATATTCCATTTCAACTTCAATCCTTAAGTTTCAATTTGAAGGGCAAGTCTTGCAGCCATGTAGCCACTCTAGGGCAATGAGAGAATAGGCTCATATTCCGACTTTCTGGAAGTCAGTAATCAGAGCGTTAACCTGTTCCATGCTTGTCTTGTCATATTCGTGTAACAATGGAGTTCCAGACCGTCCTTCTGCCGCATTGAGGGGGATTCGACCATGACCTGGAAAACTTTGGTTGGTGTATTCCGGGGCTTCCTCGCTGCGAGAAATGTTGTCAACCATGAGCTTTGCAAGCAACCAGTATTCCTCGGCGTGGCGCATGAAACCCACTCGCTTCCACATTTCGTCCGGGTCGAGATCTTGGGATCCCAACGGTATGGGCGAATGGCGTTGATCTCCTGAAAACTGCTCCATATACGTCTGCCACACACTGCTCCAGCTGTCTAGCACCGTTTTAATGCCGTCCAGGGATCCATGGCAGCTGAATGTACTTTGGTGATGAAAGACTAAAGCATGAAGTGTAGAGGTCATCGCAAAAAGATTGAGAGGTCCAAGGTCGGCAAGCATAATCTTTGTTGCCTCGTCAATTGGGTTCTGGTAAAGCCGCTCGAAGGCTGAACTGAAATGTGGTGTTTGATCGCGGCGGAAGGTTTGGTTCGCACTTTCGAATTGCAGGGCTTTCAAGCATTCCTCTGCCTCCACGGCCTGAAAACAAATCTCAGGGCACGCGGGGCTCATTTTCATCTCCTTGATCACCATCCGGGGTGGCAGATTGTTAAAAATGACAAATGCTGTGTCGATCAAGAACACCCACAGAATCACACGAATGAGCTCTTCCATTGCCGCAAACTGGGTGAAAGAGAACTCCTCCAGGCTCATTTTACCATAGTTCGGGTGCCTGGCATTTCGAATTCCAACGTCGCGAATGGCAGCAATCACCATGGCGAAGCGCATCCTGCGGACTCGACGTTTACTCGAGTCGGTTCCCTCCCAGGTCTGATAGAGCAACACCAAGTACGCGGCTTGAAGAGACCTAAGCTTTTCATGTCGCCACTTGACCTCACCTGTATCGCGGCATGTCGGAGGCTGTGCATCGTCACAGAAATCATCGCTGTTGAAAACTAGTTCTTCCACACAATTGAACCATAGCCTAGCCTGGCTAGAATCTGCGGGGTCCGGTGACATGCAAGCTCCTATCAAGCACATAGCGGCCAGGAGATATGCCTTTGCTGAGACCGGATTGAATGTCGGCTTATGCATGATATTGACATTAGGATGCCAGAGAGCCCAGTACAGCCCAAGATATCGTCGAATGTTTGACGGCGAGAAGAAACGTGCACATGAATCCTGGACTGTCGGCGACCAGGTTAATGCTACTGTCCTGCGGCTGGTCTTGTGAAGGACGATATCCTTGAGGCAAGCAAGGATCTCATGGGATTTTAGTGACATCGGGTCGGATAGCCACTGTGGTACACTCATTGCAATGGAAGAGGCATCTTGAACGCCGACCGGCGTTTCAGAATTCCCAGATGTAGCCGAAGGACCTTCCGAGAACGTGGTTGAACCAAGGGATAGGTCATCTCCTGCCGGCCTGGAAGAATACTGCAACAGTGCCTTCTGGCGCTGCTCAGACGTGCCACAGTCGAAGGAATGAACTAAACCTGACTTGGTTGTGAAATTGTCCAAGAATCCCAGAGAACATGCGGACGTTCCCGAAGACCTACCCACTGTTCGATGATCTCCAAAGTCGGCGGTAGAGTCCAAGAAATCTTGCCATAAATCCACCGCCAGATAATCATCGTGATTGATGGTTGCTGAGGACGACCAGCTGGCAATTTGTTCCAGATTGAAGCTGGAGTGATCCTCTGGAAGCGGGGGTCCATCGGGACTTGCAAGATTGATCTCAGTATTTGCGGTATGAGCGTTAGCTATCAATGAGACGTTCGGCATTGACAAGATTTGTCTCTTGGTAGGGGGCTCCAAATCGCTAGATGGCGTGGCTATTGAGCCATCGCAGGTCTGCTGATGTCGTCGAAGGACATCAGATCGCTGAAAACTGCTTTTGCAGGTTGCGCAGACATAAGGTCGCCATGTGCTGTGAGACAGAAGGTGTCGTCTCAAATGCTCAGGCCTCTTGTAAGATTTGAGGCAGATACTGCAGACATTCATGATGCCGGCGACTTAGTGGAGACAACGGCATGGACCCAGCTCGCAGAACCTCACTGGACCATCTCTAGTTGCGGAATAATCGGTAAACAACAATTACAAAGTGAAGTGCGCGAGCGATCAAGTACTGCGTAGAGGGTAAAGGGAAAGGATTCCGGGCAGGTCGTAGGCGATCTTCTCTCAGTTCTAAGTCAACTAGTTAGCTAACTACCTGGTCAACCACCGACTCAGATGCCTCAGAAGAAAACTCTTTCGTTTGATTAGTTAGTCATTGCGGGGGCTGTGGGAGCTTGGATCTTCCCCAGAGTTGAAGAGTGAGGCTGTGAGCCTGCGAGGATCTCGATCCGGGGACTGAGGGGCCACTATTAATTACACCAGCAGGCTAACTGATACTTAATTCGGGCCCATCTATTTGGTAATGTTATCCGTACAATTCCCGGTGAAGCCTCATGCCCCGAGAAGGCTGGGTCCACACTCGCACCTCCATATCAACCAACTGCCATCCTACAAGAGATAACCGAGTACTCGGTATGGATAACTTCGCTAACAATCTAGAACCTGCTAAAAAGTAGAAGTGGAAGACATAATGACAGCTTCCTACCCGATCCACTGCTTCGTTTGTGGGTCAAGGCTTTCCACTTCGGCAGCTCGCCACTCTCTCCTGATCATCTCAGCCCGCTCGTTCGACCTTGGAGTGATTGCAGCTGGAAATTCCTCAGGCATACAAACAAAGCCCTGGGTGAGCTTTTCCTGGTCTGGAATGATCTCATTGCCCGCTTCATCCAAGGCTGGCCGGATATTGAACGCCCATAAAATCCGCGCCATGCCCAGGAACAGGCTGCGTTCTGCGACATGCATGCCAGGACAAATGCGTCGACCTGCGCCAAAGGTAAAGACGTCGCGTTTGGTCCCGTCAGGATTAACGGCCGAGTCATAAAGACTCAATTTGTCGTTGATATAGCGTTCTGGCACAAAACGACGGGGATTTGGATGGCGCTTTGGATCCATATGGATTGCCCAGACGTTGTTCATGACTCCAGCACCTTTGGGGATCAAATAACCCATATATTCGTCATCCTTTGTGACTGCATGGGGAACGGCCCCCATGATGGTGGTTGGCATCCACCTTAGTGACTCCTTGATGCACGCACGGATGTATTGCAAGTTTGGCTCGTCTTCCATGGTCGGTAAGCGATCACCGGTGGCCTTCTCGATTTCATCCTGGGCTTTCTTTTGAACATCAGGGTAGAGCAACATTGCTAAGATGAAGGCATATAAAGTACTCGATGTAGTGTCGGACCCAGCTTCAAGCAGTGTGCCCGAGATATATGCAGCCTGGTCGTCAGAGAAGTTATCAACTTTCTGCGCCTCTGCCATACCCTTGCAGAAACAGGGACGTATCTTCTCATTTTTAATTGCGGCTTTGGCATTTAGCCAGTGCGTAAGGTAAAGACCTTTCTCAACTGTATGGAGGTCCTTCGCTTTCTTGCGGGTCGGCAGAACAAAGTCTGGCAGCTTGCGCAGGATGGGATAGAAGTCGACTAGAGCGGCAGTCCCGGTCTGGTTGAGATCTGCAAACTCCGAGAACCCTTCAAAGAGCTGCTTCATGCTAGGGTCTTCGTAAGTCGGTGTCCTCCAGCCGAACACCATTGTCGTTGTAAGGGCATTGGAATATCTTCGGACGTGCTTCAAGAAATCCTGCGGTTCGGTGAGGAATTGGTACAGCATTTGCTTGTTCTCTAGCATTTGATAAGGGACATATGACTTGGCCGCTGTAATATTGAGCAGAGAATGGACCATCTTTCGGAACTAGGAGAAAAATCCATCAGCCAAGGCTTTTTGATCAGTGTAAGGGAACTTACTGCACGCCATCTAGGAGTATATCCCTACAGGATTGTCAATACAAGCGGCACTGGTTGATATTCATTCTCTTACCATCATCAGAAGTCTCAGGTCTCCACTGCACAGGGTTTGTCCGATATACATATCCTGCCTATCCGAGTATATCCCACTTCTTCGATCAAGAAGCTCTTTAACCGCAGTATCGCTTGATAGCACAATGAGTGTTTTCGTGCCAAGCATAAGGCTGTATACTGGGCCATATTCTCGTGCCCATTTCTCGAACTGGAGGTGGGCATCTCGTGTAGGCATCTGTTATCATTTAGTCAGCGGGTTGGTCTCCTTTGCTGTCAATTACCACATATACCTACCTGATGTAAATTCCCTAAAAGAGGCAGGGTCGGTGGACCGGGAGGATAATTCTTTGGCCTTCGCCCGATAGAAAGGAGCCGTACAATGCCCACTACTGCAAGGCCAATAGCCAGAAGGATGTAGAGTTGTGCCATGATGATTTCGTTCTTTGGACTTCATTTCGTTCGCAATGCAAGGAGGCGTCCGGGATTGAATAATATAGCATGAATTCATCGGGCCTTCAGAGCCTGAAGCATTTGAATGCTACCACTTTTCTCTTGTGGAGGTGGGATTCAGCGGGGGTGGGATTGCCATACTGGGCATAGGACATGGGAGCGGGGGTGGGATGCCAAAAATCAATCTGGAGGATGGCCCAGAGACAGGAACCAATAGAGGACCCTCGATTTGATGCATTGTTACTAATACTCGTATATCGAATCTGAGACTTAAACGATCTCTCTCTCGGCGAGACAACTCGGGAGGTGTGAGAAACCACTAGCCTTCGAAGTTCTGTATGGATTTGCCTGAGACCGCCCCGCGGACCGTACATGGGTTGCCGTTTGCCAGTACTCCGTAGACGGGCTTACTCGTTATTGAACTTTGGATCTTGTTCGGCTGGAGGTTCACATTTCAATCTTTCGTACCTGCAGACTTGTTTCAGTCTCCCAGATGCTACATGTTCCACAACCGCACCCGATATTGAATGAGGTACACTGACTCTTGATGACGTCGGGAATTCGAAACGTCCATTTTAGCCTGGTAGTTCGAGGACGTGGTATGATTCAATCTCCATTCGAGGTGAGTACTTTGGTGCCACGGGTTGAAAGGACCGGAGAACTTAGCCACATAGAAAGGATGTCCATCCCCTGTTTCTTGTCCTGTTCCTAGCTCGTGTACTCCACCTCAGCCCTGAAGATAAAGATGTGTAATCCAACGGCTCGTCCTGAGTATGGAGTATACGAGTACTTGGGGCATCGAGGCCTCGTAACTGTTCCAGTTCGCTGACACTGGTGGCCTGGTGAGGTAAGCTCGTTAGATGACTACTTAAGTGAGACTTCAGGGAGGTAATATGGGTTTGTGCTAGGCGCCCTCTGGACTCGAAACGGTGTTTATCACATTTAACTGGTGGCCTGTGGTCCAGCCCAAGACTTCTCTCGTACTCTAGTGCGCAATGTCAGGGGTTCACCGTCTTTGACGAGGCTGGGCGCTGATCTCGGCATAGGTCATCACCCTTGGGCTTTTTAGGCAGCCTTGAAAGTGCATAGGGCTCCACGAACCGCATTTTTGTGTTTGTTGACTAATGGTTCTTTGTCGATGTGCTTGTATGGAGTACTGTATATCCTCCATCAGCTATACTGTCGCAAGTCTAGTCTGGGAAATAACGTCCAACTTTTCACCTTATAATCCATCATTTTCAACTGAAAGTCCTTGAAAATACCTAAGGACATTGATACAACCTTTGGGTGCTCGGCAACGATGGAGAACGAACGGCATCGAACAACTCCGTCTGCTGTCAAGCACGAGGCGCCCAGGGCGCCTGCCTCACGAGCTCCTGGTATCGTGTCCTGTGATTCATGCCGACATCGAAAGTGAGTGGTAGTTTTGTTCCATTTTACACGCCGTTTCCTGATCACTTGAAGACTGCGGTGCGACCGAAAGAACCCTTGTAGCAATTGCACTACGAGGGCCATATCGTGCATTTATACGCTCAACTCGCAGCACCCGCGGTCGTCTGTAAAGTCCCGTAATAAGGTCACCAACTCGTATGATCGTGTTCGTCGTCTGGAGGAGCTTGTCGCCTCTTTGACAGCTGAGCGACAAGCATTCGGCAATGGATCCTCTAATGGCACGGCGAAAGGAGAAACCCCAGCACGATGCACACCCTCAAAGCCGGCAACAGATGTTGGCTACGAAGAGGATTCACCGTCACCTGGCAAGTCAGCTGAAGCGCCATTGGCCGATAAATTTGGGAGGCTCGAGGTGAACAATGGCCAAATGGTTTACCTATCAGCCACTCACTGGGCCACGATATGCGACGAAGTAAGGCATCAAACTACGTACCCCTCAACTTCTGTTGAGAGTTGAGACGTTTTCATTGCTAAGACTGCTGATGTATAGATTTCGACGATCAAAGACGCTATGGGAGATGACTCGTCTGACGAAGATATCGAAACTCTTGATAAAGAAGATTCCGAGGGGCCGCTTTTACTCAGAGGTCCCACGAAGCCCTTGAGAGTGGAAGATGTGCTACAAGCGATGCCTCCCAAGCGATTAACCGACCGGATCATCCAAGCGTATTTCGATGCAAAGGATCATTCTGCTGGCAAGTGTCACCACCACCACCTTGCACAATCTAACGCAAATTGACAAATGATATAGTCATCATTCATGTTCCAACGTTCGAAGAAGAGGTAAGCTGGCCATTCAGGAGAGAGGCTCCACGCTAATGCGATGGCCATACAGTACAATAGTTTTTGGCTGGACCCTAATGCTGTTCCCTTGCCCTGGGTCAGCATCCTCTTCAGCATCTTGTCCATAGGAGTCTTTCTGTCTCTCCGTGCCGGGGGTACTTTAGACGGTCTGCCGAGTGACCCAATGACGACAATGAGCATTTTCCATCAGCGATCAACGGAATGCCTTCTCCTGTCTCGTTATTGGAAACCAAAAACGTATACCGTCGAAGCTCTCCTCATGAATCTCCAGGGCGAGTTTGTTCGGAATGAAGGCTCCGAACTTGGTGTATGGGCACTTGCTGCCACAGCCACCCGGTTGGCCATGAGTATGGGATATCATCGTGATCCAGCACAGTATCCTCAAATCTCCTGCTATCAAGGTGAGATGAGGCGCCGTGTCTGGGCGGGCATCGTACAACTCGATATCTTCTTTTCCTTTCAGCTGGGTCTTCCACGTATGATCGCCAAGGGCCAGTGCGACACGCTGCCCCCAAGCAACCTCCTTGATAGCGATTTCAGCACAGACGCCAAAGAATTGGCACCATCTCGGCCAGAGACCGACTATACTCCAGCATCCTACACGATAGCAAAAGGGCGGCTTTTGGACGTCTTTGCCGACATTGCAGAGCAATCATCCTCCGTGCAGCCTCGAGTATACCGCCAATACCTGGAATTCGACAAACGACTCAATGATGCGTATGCCGCCATTCCAGAACACCTTAAGACCAAAGATGGGGGAGAGTACGTTCCGTCGTCTCCAGCAATCCTTGTCCGACGGCACCTTCTGGAAATCCTGTATCAAAAGTCAAGGTGCATATTACATCGTGAGTATATGATCAAAGCCGCACACGACAGCACCGTCATGTACTCGAGATCATCTTGTGTCGATGCCGCGATGGTACTCCTCAGAGAGCAGATGATCATCCACCAAGACGTCCAGGAAGGAGGTGTGCTCCGACGAGAACGGTGGTTCCTGAATTCACTGCACCATACTGATTTTATCCTTGCCGCGATGATCGTGTGCCTGGAGCTGAATTTTCGACTCGATGGCGGACCCCGCCAACCCCGACTCGTCGACGAGCTCGGCCGTGCAAAATATGAGAACCAGACGCTGATACAGGCCCTTTGTAACTCACGTGAGATCTGGAATGAGTGGAAGACCATGTCAAAGGTGCCCGCCCAGGCTGCTCGGCTCTTGTCCATCATGCTGAACAAGGCCGCATCGGAATATTTGCCCAATCCTACGCAAATGGCTACGGGAGTTGGCTTACAGCGACAGGAAGCGCTTGAGCTAGGCAAGTCTACTGCTCTGACACTCTACCAGGGCGTTTTCTCCTCTTACTAAGACCCCTTATTAATATTCCAACAGGAACCGGATCAAGATCCAACATGAATGGCTTCTCGGATCAAATGCACCACTTTGCTGAGGGTGGACTGCTCACGCCGGGAGATTCCAACGGAAATTCTGCCATGAATCCTCATTCCATTGAAGACATGATCGATTCCCCAGGACTGATAGATTGGGTAAGTTCCATTTACAAGAGAGCTGTAATGTCTGGCGTTAGATAGACTGTGGCCATCTGACCCAGCGAATTGGTTGATCCTACTGCCACTAAACAATCAAGCAAATATCTATGCACTTTAGTTTATATTCTAACGCACCTGCAGGATCTATGGGAAGCCCACATGCGCAACGTCTCGTCGGACCGGGGCGTGTAGGGTCTCGCCGGAGGCCAGAGAGCTTAATTCTCGGCGTCCGAGTGCAATAATACTTGCTCAAGGTGGAGAAGCAAAGCCTCTGGAGGAACGAGCTCAAGTGAGATATATTCAGAAGATGGGATATCTAAGCATGGCGAAGGTCAAGGGCCGCGGGCAGAGCGGAGGCATGCTCGCCTAGCCCTAGGAGACAATCCTCCGGCATGGTCTTATCAGGATTGTCAGTTGAAGAAATTGGAGCTTGAAGCCACTCGTGGGTTTCAGGTGCACCCAGAGCCAACTATTGAAAGGACACATATTGATGGCAGGTACGCGTAATACTGACAGTGGTATCAAAAGTGAAAACGACCCCATTGCAAACGACCTGACATCCCGATACTAGCTGGAGACTCAGAGTGACAATGATGCCGTAGCGAAGATCGAGCAAGTCTCACAATTGGAACTCGAAACCGCTCTTCTGCAGCTGTTTAAGGGCCAAGTCCCACAGCTGCTTCACGCAGTTGGGGTCATTCAGCCACTTGTCCGCCTTGTGGTCCTGTTTCCCGAATGGAACGAAAAAGCAACCACCTTGGGTCGCGGCTTTTGGACTGGTCGCGCAGTACAATGAAGTGCGGGCGCCGTCTACGGGCGTTGAAGTCGGTCCAATGTTCATGGCGACTCTCGTGATGGAACCCAGTATAGTGTTGTCATGGCTCTGCAGGTTCGTCTTGATGATGCCTGGATGCACTGAATACACCGTTATCCCGAGGTGTTGATAGTGATCATTGATCGCTTTGGAACCGATGATACAGGCCTGCTTGCTGTGGCTGTATCGTTTCCTATGAAGTCATAGAATGTCAGGTTACCTCTCTCTGGATGCCGCTCTGGACACCAGTATCGGGTTCGACTTTGACTTACCATGGAGCCAGTCTTCCCGTCACCTCTGTCAGGTTGGGATCCTGGTAGTTGATGCTTTTCGGCCCAAGGGAAAATGCCAAGTCACTGGACACGCTCACGATCCTCACGCCTGCTTTCCTGCCATTGTTAAGCTGGGCAGTTTGTCGGAGGATGGGCATCAAGGAGAGAGAAAGGGCATGGTGTGCTAGGAAATTGGTCTGCCACTGGTTTTCATAACCATCCTTCGTCAACTCGTATGGACTCGCCATGATCTACAAAGGGACTTGGTTAGCTTCATTCGGCTGAAGAACATGGTCATCATACCCCTGCATTGCAGATTAGAATATCCAACCTTGACTCCTTCTGCATGAACTCTGCGGCAGCTTCCTTGATGGTCTGTAGGTCTTGCAGGTCCATTTTCAGGAAACGGAGATCTAGTGAAGATTGTTCCGACTGCATCTTGGTGATGGCTTCTTTAACGCGTCCTTCCGATCGACCTGCAATATACACACGAGCACCATTCGCAGCAAGATGTCGAGTCGTTTCGTATCCGATGCCTGCATGTCCTGTGTACCCACTCATGTGTTAGCATAAATGTCTCTCGTAACAGGGCAGCGAAAGACTGAATGGGTATGCAGCAAAGCTGAAGAGTGAGGCTCACCTCCAGTCACGATCGCCACACAGTTATTGAGATTTGGAATCTCATTAACTTGGAAAGCCTCTCCTGATCTCGTCATTGTCGTGGTATGGGATTTTTGGATTTGGCGAATATCGCAATGGCTGTTCTCGGACTGTAGTCTGTTGTAATGTTGAAGGGATGTTACTGTTGATTGCTATAAGGATCTCAATGGGCCTCGAGCGGGTGTGCCGTCCCTTATATCCCAATGCAATGCTTCATGGGTTTGAGCCATGGTCATGCCCGCAAGATAAGAATAGGCGGTGATAACATAAACCTAATTTCTCAATGGCGCGGCAGCCTGAATATCTTAACTTGCCAATATGGGCGCAGAGACCACTGTTGCTAATGCTGAAGCATCTCTTCAACACGCAAGAATTCAAGTCAATCGGGTCGACGAAAGCCAATCAATCAGGTTATGGCCTTGGACCGTTCCGCGGAGCCGGGGTTTATTAGTTTCGGGGGTTAACTAGTATGCAGGGTCTGAGGGCTGGAATGTGGCTCGTTTCAAGATTTTATTAGTCGTTGCTCGTCGACCGTGCGCACTCTTGAGGCACCTATGAGGTATCTCGGCTCTATCCAGGCTGTATCCAGGCAGTGGGCACCTAAATTTCGGCCCCTCGGCCCCAGCTGGCGGCTGGCTCATCAGGTTAGAGACGCCAAAGCACGCTTTCGCCTGCAGTACACAGTAACCGAGACCCAAAAATCCTGCTCCGCGGATGCAGCTATATCCGGGTACACATTCTCTATCATAGGATTTTTCTCTGTCTGAAACATGTAAGTTCGATGAAGACTGTAGAGCCTCAGCTTCGAAAGTCTGAATGTATGAATTTATTGATTTATTGATTTAATTGGATCGACCAAGAACGAGGTCCGGGAAGCAATGCTTGATTCAACCGGTTGTGGGCTTGGAAGGCTCGCCAATTGAACTGGTGAGTAAGGTAAACAATATCATCAGCCGCCGTTGACCTTCTCTCGCTGCTGCAGCCAAGATGCTGCGGGTATGAAATCATTAAATAAGTCAAGTCTTGATAAAGACTACATGACGATGCACTTCTGCGATTGTTCGTACTGTGCGCCCCATCTATCAATTCCCGCCGCAAGCTCATTCTCTCTCTGTTTCTGTTTTACTTCACCTTTAAAGTTGTCTTTAAAAAACTTCATGAGCTCGCGGTCAACATTATCTGTCAATGTTAGCCTTGGTTCTTCATTGCGATCGACAGTCGGCTTACCAGCAGTGGCTTCCATGACAACAGGCTCTCGGCATAATGGACAATGTATCTTCTCTTGCCGTTGAAGCACGATCATGCAGCGAATGCAGAAAATGTGATTGCAGCGCAGCCTGACTGGCTTCCAGGAGATGCTAAAACACACCGGACACAGGTAATCGTTCAGCGCGGGTATAACATTCAAAATTTCTTCGGAAATCGTGAAACAAGTGGCTCGAGCGAGATTCTGCGCCAGATAAGGTGTTGTGATGAGCGAGCTCTGGATAGATGACTGTGCATGGAGTGCGGTCCGTTTATCGAATTTCTTCATGATTTTGGACAATGCAGTGCTATTGATATCTTGGAACTTCATCAACCGGAGCAGCTTAATATTGATGTTGAGAAATCGGCCTAGGGATTCTGTTGCTGGTTTGCTTAGCTTCAATGCACCATTCTGTTGCGTCGCTAATGTCTTGTTGAAGATTTGGAAATGTTCTTGGGCGTGTGTGTAATCACGAGATCCAGCATCTGCTTCGTGGGACGACAAGAACACCTCAGCATCCGAGTACATCTCAAAAATCTGTCTCCATGCGTCGATTTCCTGCTTTGACTTTTTGGATTTGTTGGCTTTCAAGTCCCGGAGCTCGTGGCCGAGTTTGATAATTTCCTGCTCCAAACGATGTTGCTCAGATTGCTGGATTTGGTCCAGGTCTGCGAGCTCTCGCCGCAGTATCTGAAAGAACTCTGAGTCCGAAGTCAAGGGTATTTCGATGGTCTCCAAATGATGACTTGTGCCACGCGATTTATCATGGCTTGGATTTCCTGTGTTCGTGCCTTGATCACCATCGGACCCTGGTTGATCACTCTCGTCACTAGTCTCCAAACTATCCGATTTGCTGGTTAAGGAATTGTTCCTGGTGCTTGAAGCGTCACTGGCGGCCTTCGACGATTTCGCTAGACGCCGAAGGGCCCGGCGGGTATCCTTACTCAGCCAGGCATCAATGGGCGATCCGTCAACTGGATCAATTGCAATGGTAAGCCTTGGAGTAAATTTGACCTGGTCAGTCCCATTCAGGGAATAATGAAGTCGCTTGTCATCGGATGGCTCCTCGGTACCACTGGAACTAGATCCGACATGTTGCCAGAGCTCATTGAGGATCTCTTTGTCTAAACCAAGGCTTTCGAGCTCGAGTTGGACGCGCTTGATACATTTTTTGAGCTTTTTATAGGATATCGCAGAATCGATCCACTGTTGCGGGTATTGATCCCTAGCAAGGGCGGCTTGGAATTCTTGTCCGAACTTCATGGTAGTAACATGATGGTGATGAGTATCGTGTGTCAAAGAGTGCAAGTGAGGTGGGGAGGAATCCTCCTATTTGTGGCGGTTATGTGCGACGAGGATGGAGTCATGTGGCCATTTCCCTCACAACATGCGAAGATGGTCTGCTTTTGAGAGGTTTTTCTCTGTCTTACGTCTCCTCAACCGGGGATTGTTGACCAAGTGGGACTTACTTCCAGATCAACCTTTGCCAGGCCAGATACCCGAACCTTACCAAATAGACATTATACTTCCAGCGATGGGAATGTTCTGGAGCGCGAATCACATTGCCACCGCTCTCCACGGGGAACTTCCATCGAAAACTTAGAACATTTTAAGATTTTCACTCACGCGATGACTAATATCTCGCGTCAAAGTCACAAGTGACATGTATGTCAGTCACGTGGTATGAATCATGTGACACTCTCACGTGATCATTAAGTCATGTCCTCGTGGGGAGCCATATTTATTATGCTCCTCAAAATTTAGTGGTTCAAGTTGTAGATAGCAAGCAACCACAACCATTGAGTCATATGGGTCTCCTAGGTTGAATACCATGCGGTCCTGTCCCTTGAGATGACATTGCTTCCTTTCCCAACCGACTTTGGCTGAGTTCGACTCCATTTACCCATCCCTAAAATGGGTCAACGACAGTCCACAAGTAATGCTGAACAGGAAGAGGTGCCTGCAAAGACTGATTACTACGAGTTGCTTGGCGTTGAAAGGACGGCAAGTGAAGATGAAATCAAGAAAGCCTACCGCCGAAAGGCTCTCGAACTGCATCCCGATCGAAACTATGGCAATGTCGAAAGCGCCACGCGACTATTTGCAGAAATTCAATCCGCCTACGAAGTCCTTTCCGATCCACAAGAGAGGGCATGGTATGATTCACACAGGGATATCCTCCTTCGTGGAGATCAGCCGACTGGGCCTGGCGCGGATGAATTCTCCTACAATATCCGCATGACAACTGCCGAGGAGGTAATGAAGTTGATGATGAAATTCAACGGGCGCATGGAATTCAACAACTCTCCCAGTGGCTTCTTCGGCGGATTGAATGACTTCTTCAAACAACTGGCCAAAGAGGAAGATATTGCGTGCCAGTGGGAGGATGAGGAAGGCATAGGATATACTGAATTTGGCACGGACGATGATGACTATGAGGATGTGGTGCGACCGTTCTATGCCATGTGGAATGGGTTCGCCACCAAAAAGAGCTACTCATGGAAAGACCATTACAGGCTGTCAGACGCTCCTGATCGGCGGATCCGTCGGTTGATGGAGAAGGAGAACAAGAAGTTGCGCGAGGACGCCATTCAGGAGTATAACGAGGCCGTGCGCTCCCTGGTTGCCTTTGTTCGCAAGCGGGACCCCAGAGTTCAGAATAACCAGAAGTCTGAGGCAGAAAGACAGAAAACGCTGCGGGAAGCAACAGCCGCTCAGGCTGCAAGGTCCCGAGCGGCACGGCAGGCTAAGTTGGAAGAACTAGATGCTGCAGTGGTCCCAGACTGGGCCAAATCCAAAGCTAAGGATGAACACGAAGGTGGGTTTTCCAGCGAATCAGATTTGGAAGAGCACGAATATGATTGTGTCGTTTGTGACAAAACCTTCAAAAGTGAGGCACAATTTAAAGCACATGAGAAGAGCAAGAAACATTTGAAGCTGTTGAAGCTGTTACAGCGAGAAATGCGTGCTGAAGGCAGAGATCTCGATCTTGAGACTTCGGGACATGCACCAGAACATGAAGATGTTGTCAGCGACCATGCCAGCATCGGAAATGAGCTTGTAGATGATTCGTCTCCACACAACGATCCTGAGCCCATCCCATCCGAGGACGTCTCCGAAACGGGAGGCACACGGAAGGAGACTAATGGCAAAGCAAGCACTCCCGATGAGGAGGCTGATGGGTCTTCATCTTCTGGTGATGATGACTACGCTCCCAGATCAGACATTGATCAACGTCTAACGGCGGAAGTTAGCGGCCACCTCTCGTCAAGGCTTGAAGATGCTAGTCTTGAGACGACACCTGCCCCCTCCGACCTGGAAGGTTCATCCCAGCCCAAAATTGGTAAAGCTAAGCAGAAACGAGCAAAGAAAGCGGCCCAACAAGCATCTCAGCAATCAACAGCCGGCGACAGCGAGTTTCAGTGCCTCGTGTGCAAAGCTGAGTTTCCTTCAAAATCTCAGCTATTTAAACATATCGACAAAACCAAACACGCCGCCCCTCTTTCACAGACCAAGACGGCTAAGACAGGGAAAGGCAAAAAGCGATGAACTCTGGGTCTCATAGCAATAGTAATGCTGATAGAACCAGATACAATGCTGACGACATTTACGACGCATCTTGAGAAGCACTTAGTGCGTGGCTCCCTGCAGAGAGTCTAGTCCACTACGACTATATAGTACTCCGTACTGAAAATGGCCCAACATCTGCTATTGAGAACGTTTCCCCTTCCATAATTTCGCCTGTGTCAAGAACCCGTGGCCAGATACTTGGACAGACCAGGACGGATAACCAGGGCGTACAATTCAGTGCCCGCGTTGATGTCACCCCCGCCGGAAAGGTCTATGAGAGCCAGGCGACTGAGCGAGACATGACAGGAGGGCACTCTCGCCTTACAGCAACTCAGTATGATCAAGGATACATGTGCCGATAGCTAACTGTGGGTATCCTAGGTTCCACTACTCACGCTTCTCTAAGTTCTGCATTTTAACGTCGCCCCCGGGTTTGCCGTATTTTTGCTGTCTCCCTCGTCGTAGCCCTCCTTCTTTAACGCTAATAAGGAGCTCGTAGCGCATAGCATTCCATGTTCATAACACAAAGTGTCAGACTAAAGGGCTCCCGTGGGGGGGGGAGGGTTCCAGATATCGAACCTTATCCCGGATAAAGAGATGATCGATGTAATTCAGTGAATGCGTGAACACGCCACGGAAATTTTCGGCCAGTCCTATCCTTGGCGGGAGGACTTTGTCAAGAATCGTGCAGAGATTGAATCGACGCAGGGTTGAGGGCCAGGTGGCCAGGGGAGTGATGCTAAAGTCCCGGATGATTTGGGTAGAATCATTCAGCACCGCCCTCACCCAAGCTTGATGTCTTTATCTGCAGACCAATAGGATTTGCACATTCACCTCTAGACCCTTGTGCGCGTGCTGCGCTCTTAAACCTTCAAGACTGAAATCGATGAACATGATTTTGGGGACTGGCAGCATTATTGATCGGCCAACCCAGAAGTGATCACCGATGGCGGATATGCGTTGCGCAAACGTGGAGCTGCAGCTAGATGTCGATGTGATGATCTTGGAATACATGCTCTATCAAGCCACCAACGCACGGCTCCAAGCCCTTCAAGCCGACGATGAGGACAAGAACACCGAGGCAACAACTCTAGTTTTGGCTTTCGACACCTTCATCCGCTACTTCAGTCACCATCATCCGGATTACGTGAAAAGCGATCAGCTTTTGTTCAACCTCAAAATACTCGAGTTTCTTGTCTTGGTCTCTGATCTTCGCTCTGGGAGTTCCTCAGACAAACATGCTCAGCACCTACGGAAGGAAGCCTCTCGAAACTATGAAGCACGTCAACGATGGCTGGATGCAAGGCGTGTCCAAGCCCAGCAGCCAGAATCCTTAGCCGCTTCGTCGCAGGCGAATTTTCCCTACCACATTGAGGGTCAGTTGCACACTACTTGGGACCATCGCATCCTCCATCGAGATACCGAGTCCAGCCACTCGACCTGGAGCCTCTTCCATCTGCTTCCAAGGTTCATGGAGATCACAGCCGAAATCGGAAGCCTTCTGAGCGGAGACCCAAACGAGAGATGGATGGACATTGCTGGCGAGTTTATGCTCCAGGGCGGCGTCGAGTCTCTGCGGCCACAGGTTGGAATCGACGCAGAGAATAGCAGTACTCTCCAGAGGAGGGTAGGGCTGGAGGAGTGTTTCGCTTGGGGTTTCATCGACTACAGGTTGGCATTACGCCCTAGCGGGATCACAAACGACCAGCCCGACGAGCTGGATCTTGCCATCAATGAATTGTTTCGCCGCCCATCGGATAGTGCCGATGTGATCTTGCAAGAAGAAAACCCGATGTGGACAAGCATGCGGGCTAAATATCTGTCGGAATTCATGATTGCGGAGGATGCCTCCTTCCAGTCGCGAGAATCGCACCTGGAACGACTCTCTCAAACTTACCCGCGGGAAGGCTTCCACGACAAAGTGGCGAACTACATCGAGAAGGTGTGGGAGCATCACGGCCAGTGCTGTGGGATTCCGGTCCTGGCTGAGATCGAACAAGGCCATATCAAGAGCCTTGATGTCGAAGGCCAGGACTTTGATGACTTTATGATAAAAGTGGGATTGAGGAGGGATGCTTTTGGTTTATTAAAGTTCAAGCTGTAATTAGCTTGAAGATATGAATATATTGGATTGAGGAGCATCTTCTCCTCCTGTGACTACCGTCTTGTTGTCTCCAAGCTTACTTGTCAACTAGGTATGTAGGTGTAATGAGAGCATGAACATGCCTCTCCTGAGACGGCTCTTGCCTGCGAGAGATGTATGAAGGCATCTCTCCTCCTTGTTCCTGATTCACCTCTACAGCCTTGCTCTTCAATCTTCCGGGTATTGGAACGACCGAAGGGATAGAAGCGCGCGCCATCAAGGGCTCCAAGAGTCGAGGAAGCCAAAAGTTCTCGCTGGAGGAATGAGCAGGCCGACGGTGTTTCAATCATCGAGGTACTTTGGGAGAGGGGTGTATCTTATCACGGTGGGTATGCCCCCCCAAAACACATGACTTCATGGTGCTCAAACGCGTTCCGAGGACTCGATGAGGTACAGAAGACTGCACAGAGTACTCAGTAGACCGAGGCAAATGGCTAGAGGGTGGTATTCCGTTGGTGGCTGCGGGCGCGCGGGAGAGGCACTGGTGGTATGAGCTTGTTTGCAAGGAACAAGCTCCAACGCCCCGGGGCTTTATAAGTAAGTAGTTAGCCAGGTAACCAATTCGGCTGGATTAGGTGTATTTGGTTTCACAATCAGCCAGGTAACTTAGACTTCGGTCCGGCCCATTTCATCACGAAGCCAAGTAAAGAATGGGGAATGTGGCCTCCAGAGACCTGGCGATTGGTAATGAGCAACCTTCGAGACAGCAAACCACCCCAGGTTTACTGACTAGACGTGATAAAGAAATGGGGACTGTGCATGCTGCTAACCTTTGCGCCGCAGCATGAGGGGACATTGAGCTCTGCTGTCTGCTGCCTGTTGTCTACCTCGTCAACTGAAGTCTGAAGTTGAGCTTCTTGATCATTCTCTGGGGTGACACGATGCCTCAGCTGTCAATTGTTCTTGGTACCAGCATCCTGGGTCTGGCCTATCTGGCCTATCTGGCCCTCTCCCGCTTATTTTTCAGTCCCGTTTCCCACATCCCGGGGCCAATCCTAGCCAAGCTGACTTTCTGGTACGTCCATCCGAATGACTGAAGCAAGAAAGAGTCCTCCGTCCTGGTACGGCGACTGCGCGACGGGGGTTGCATGCTTGGGGGCATGCCATGCAACCAATCACCAGACACTGATTTGAATTGATTGCAGGTATGAGTTCTACTACGACGTAGTGTTGACGGGACAGTACACTTTCAAAATCAAAGAACTGCACAAGAAATATGGCCCTGTGATACGCATCAACCCGGAAGAGGTCCATGTCGCAGATCCAGACTTCTACGATGTCATCTACACAGGCCCTACACAGAAAAGGGACAAATGGGCCTGGTTCTGCAATCAGTTTGGGATCCCCGACTCGGCTTTCGCGTCTGTCAAGCACGACGTTCACCGTATGCGTCGCAATGCGTTGAACCCTTTCTTCTCCAAGGCCAAGGTCCGAAGCCTGCAGCCCTTGATCGAAGAAGTGGCGCACAACCTGATTTCACGCTTTGAAGGGTTCAAGAAGAGCGGCGATCACTTCACGTTGTCTTTGGCCTATGCCGCGTTGACAAATGGTACGTCCATTCCAATCCAAGCGCGAACCGCGAAGGGCATTGCTGAGCGGAGATAGATATCGTCGAGATGTACGCCTTGGGCCGCAATGACAGCCGGGTTGAAGCCAAAGACTTCGACCCAAGCTTCCATGATGCCTCTGTAGTGGGAAGCACCATGGGGCACCTCACCAAGCAGATGCCTTGGATTCTGAGTATCATGCAATCACTCCCCGATTCCGCCGCTGTGATGATGAATCCAGACATGGCATCATATGTTAAGCTTCAAAGAGTGTGTTATTATCCCCCCAAAGAATACTTGTCTTCTGACCACGGCATGCGTAGGATATCAAAGCGCAGATCGAGATCATCCAACGGCACCGAGGAAGTTCAATGTACAAGGACGCAGCCCACAAGACGATTTTCCACGAAATCCTTGCAAGCAATCTTCCAGATTCAGAAAAGTCGCCTTCGCGGCTCTGGCAAGATGGTCAGACCACAGTGATTGCAGGTACTTTGACGACTGCATCAGCTTTGTCATATGCCACCTACTACTTCCTTACACAACCAGATGTCCTCAAACAGCTACGGGACGAGCTTCGGGCGGCAATCCCCGATCCAACTCGGCTTCCACCACTCGCTACTCTTGAGCAACTGCCTTACCTCAGATCGTGTATCAAAGAGGCCCTCCGGCTGAGCAATGGGGTCAGTTCAAGACTGCAGCGAATCGACCCTGAGAAACCAATCCTCTTCACAGACAAGGTCATGAAAAAGGGGAAGGTATACGTCCTCCCACCTGGAACCCCGATCTCCATGACCGGGATGCTGATGCATACGGATCCTGAAGTGTTTGAGGCACCGATGGTCTTCAACCCTCAGCGGTGGATTGATCGCCCGGGGCTCGAAAAATACCTGGTGCCCTTCGCTCGAGGATCGAGACAGTGCGTCGGCATGGAACTTGCGTACGCAGAGCTGTACGTCGCTCTGGCTTTGATTTTCCGACTCTACGGCAGCAAAGAGGTCACGATGGACGGTGATCGCGGCTACCTGGAATTGTATGACACCCAGTTCGCGAGAGATTTGGAAATTGTCGGCGATGGCATCACTCCACTCACTCGTAAGGAGAGCAACGGCCTGAGGATTCGAGTCCGAGCGGCATAGCTGAGTTGAGTCGCCCGCTGCATGAATGAGAGTTGAACTTCGGCACGCCTCCGGGCTTGCGTGTAGCTTCTGCTTGAGAGCTGAAAGAAAACTTAACCCCACTCGATCGATGCGCTGGCAACTGACTAGCGAGAGATGCAATCTACGTTTTTGGACGTCGAGGGATTGGCAAGGAATCACCCATTATGGTTCGAAGACAGGTGTCCTGGAATGTCACGCATTTTTCACACATCTGTAGAAATTCGACCGCGGGACTCGTCCTAACCAGGGCGTAAAGCTCAACAGCCGCGATGCTATCGACCCTCCAAGGATGAATAGAATATACGGCACGGAGGAGGAAGTGGTTATAGTATTAAGCTTGGCGCCTGGGATGTGTCTTAGATACCTATTGCGTGCTTGCGATCCCAAGATTTTATTTAATACGAGCGACTACTTCCTTAGTTCGGTAGTGCATTGATCGGTGCAACTGACATTCTCAAGGATGTGTAAGTTTCAAGCCCTGGCGGCCTGGTTGGACGTCTAAAGCCACTGGCGTTGGTGCCTTGGAGCCTGGAGGTCAGCCCACCATCTCTCTTCTAACTAACACCCTCTGACGCCTGTCAGAGCTACCTGCCAGTCGTGGAAGACCCGCATCCCTAGCAACACACTCCGTACAATAACCAGTTACGCCTCACGCCTCACGCCTCACCAGTAACCAGAACGAGGGCGGGCCGAGGCCTGAGAGTGACAGCCGCTCAGCCAAAGACGTTAGGGTTCTAGGCGGATACTCCCTAAAAGCCCACCGCCTTCGTCGTCAGTTCAACTAAGAGGCCCCAGGGCCTTGGTTTCGGGTGGATATTTCCAAGTGGCCCCCAGCCCACCAAGCGTGCGAAACCAGGTTTAAGGCCATGGTTGTTCGTTAGCAAGATGCTTCGGGTTGTCCAGTGAGAACCCAACCTTGACTCCTCCTCATCTCCAACGACATGCGAACCTGAGAATCTTTCATCAAGCCCCCGGCCCCAAATGGCGGATACCAGTTGTCCCTCAACGCCCTATGTGGCGCAACCACAAGCGCACGCGACAGTTCAGCAAACCACCGAGGGGACGGTGTCGGTCGACCTCCACGCCACGGAACAGAGTCTGGCCATCGAAGTCGAAGACGACCGCGACTCTGCGTTCGGCGGGAGCGACGACCAGAGCAGCGCCTCTACATCGCTCGCGTCCAGCGTCTTTGACTACGTCTACGAGGCAAGTTTATTTCTGAGCCGCTCAGCCACAAACAATAGCCCCCTATAATCGAAAGAAGGGGACTTGCCCCGCTAACCGATCGATAGAATGGCCGGAGGTACCACAAATACCATGAAGGGACGTACGCCCTGCCCAACGATGAGCAGGAGCAGGATCGGTTGGACATGCTACACCACATATTCCGATTAATTCTCGGAGGAGCGCTCTACAAATCGCCCATCGTCAGCGCCCCGAAGGTCCTAGACATCGGCACGGGCACGGGCATCTGGGCCCTGGATTTCGCGGACGAGAACCCGGCTTCAGACGTCTTGGGCAACGACCTCAGCCCCATCCAACCCTCTTGGACCGCGCCCAACTGCAGATTCATCATCGACGACGTCGAAAGCCCATGGTCGTATCCGCCCAGCAAGGCGCTCGACTTCATCCACCAACGCAACATGGTCGGGAGCATCGGCGACTGGCAGCGACTCTTCCAACGGGCGTACGACAGCCTCGCACCCGGCGGCTGGTACGAGGCCCAGGAATTCGACGTGTGGTTCCAGGGCCAGGCCGAGGAACTGCAGCCCGACAGCTACATCGTCCAGTGGCAGACGCTGCTGGACGAGGCCAGCTCGAAATTCGGCAAAAGGCTGAACTGTGCGGCGCAGATGAAGGACGGCTTCTCCAAGGTCCCGTTCACCAACGTCCAGCACGACGTCTACAAGGTCCCCATCGGGAAGTGGCCCAAGGACCCGAAATTGCGCGAGATCGGGATCTACCTGCAGGCGCAGATGCTCGACTCGGTCGAAGGTGTCTCGATGGCGTATTTCACGCGCGTGCTCGGCTGGACCAAAGAGGAGACGCTCGTCTTCGTCGCAAAGACCCGGCAAGAGTTCAAGAACAACCAGAAGTGCCTCTACGTCTTCTGCCACTTCTTGAGAGGCCAGAAACCCGGCGCGCCTGCTGCGTCATAATTAGCACGGCCCCCTTCGCCCCGCGTGGAGGCGCCCAGCGATCATCCTTTGTTTTTGTTTTTTCTTGTACTCATGTAGCGTTTGGTAGCGTTTGGAAGCGGCGGGCGGGTGGGGCGGGTACATTGGTCAGTCAAAACTTTTGGGAACCACAGAATTAAATATCACTGTGCAGATGGGCGGATGTGTCAAAGCGCACAATCACGCCTCAGTCCATACATACATATATATATATATATATATGTTTTTTAGCATTAACTATCGAATTTCGAAGAGGGATAAACACATCACATGGGTTTGAATCTTGATGAGAAGCCCAGAACGGAATGTAGCCTACGGTCTTCCGCTTGCCTTCCTTGACCTGTTGTAGGGCCAGGGCTCAGGATCTTCTCGCTCCATTCAATGAATGGCCTTGCTCAACGCAGCTTACGAGTACATACAATGTGATGCGAGGCCTCTCGCTCGTCTAGCAAGTAGCAAGGAGCAGCAGCAGCAGCAGCAGCGGTAGGAGTTGCCTACTTAGATGCCTTCGCGTACCTATGTAGGGTTGGCAGTTAGTTAGTTGGGGGAGTTGGGTAGCCAGCCTTGAGGAGCAATGGGTGAGGCCAGCACGAAGGAAGGATCAGTCTCGGAAGCATTCTCGCTGGGGAGATGGAATAGATACTTTAAATCAGGCATCATACCAGACTCTACTGTTTTCCCTCTACGTTTTTCGGGACATCCACGTGCGTGCGTGCGTGCGTTGCCCCACTGGTGGTACTAGAGGTAGTACTCCGTTGAGGAGGCAGAGCCAGTAACTAGACAAAACAAGGCTACCAACCAATCACCCACATAATTATGAATGACCAACGAACGTCGTTCCAAAGGTGGAGGGAATCCTGGATATTCATTCCTGGCTAGACTTCCTTGTACTAACTACTAAGTACACGTATATAGGGAGTATCATCATCCCTGATCGCGAGTTGGGACTCGTACTCTGTCCCAGAGGCTGCGTCTGCGTCAAGCATCCCTCCCCCCTCTCCCTCTCCCCCTGCCCTCCCTCATGCACTCCGTCAGGTTGGTACGGCGCAGTTGAGTCGACCGACCGACCCCTGGTCTCCATGCCAGGCAACAAGGCAACCGAGCAGCAGCAGGGCGGCGGCAGCAGCAACAGCCACGTTGCAACCGAGACGCCCCGTCGCAACGGTCGGATCGGAGGAGGTTTTCATCCCACGCGTAGCTGCGTGCGTACATGGATGCATGTTTAGATATGTGTGGAGGATGGGAGGGAGGGAGGGTTGATGTCAATTGCCGCTCGGGAATTAATGGAATTGGCGGTAGGGTTTTGCAGGGCAATGTCCTCCGTGCGGGCGGTGGGTTTTTAGTTGGATGCCTTGGCCCTTAGGCCATTTACGACGAGGGTTGTGTGAATTCCCTCTTGGGCCCATTCGATGCGTATGCAGTCCATAAGGTATGTTTATCTATGTATACAAGGAGGGCGTCATTACCAGCCAAGTAGCATTGACAACTGAGGTATGGAGCAGGTATATTCTGAATACTGAATACTGAGCTAAGCTTATGCGCTCTCGAGGACTGATAGCCAAAGACAAATAAAAGGCCAAACGTTTGAAACATTGAGCTGAGCGAACCAAGCGCATAGAAAATGAAGAAGAGCAGGTCGCGTGAGTGTTTTCATCAAAAGAAGATCGTCAAGTCGTCAAGGGACCACCCATTCCCGTCTCTTAAAAGCAAGTACTATAGGTAAAATTGCCTGACTCTGAAGCTTAGACCTCTTGTAAAACACCGTTCCCATGTTTTTTGGGGGGTTGTTGCGCCGTGAGGCGGCTGCTGGTGCTTTGGTGCTTGCGCTGCTGGGGGTTTCGTTGTTCTTCCAGGGTTCCTCGCCATGAAAAAAAAGTGGCTGCATAGACATCCATCAACAGGAACATCAAAACGCCCGTTATTCCTGCTATTATATCTATCATCTCGTCATTCATGTGCGTGCGTCAGATCATCAACATGAGGTTGTTCGTTGTGTATAAGGTTTGGGGTTGCCAAGAAAATGTATAGAAGGATTTCGCCGAGAAAGGCGGTCTGAGTCAATGCTAAGCAGCGGCCTTGGTCACCGTCTTTCTGGGCATCTAAACGACGGCTGCTACACCACCACGAGAATTGACATGGCTCCGTTGTCTCTCGATAGGATTCAACGCATCGGGATATTGTCTCCCGTGGACTCCTGCGACGGTCGCAATTCGAGGCGGTAAAGCCTGTCCTCTTCGGTGACCATTTCTTTCGTAGTCTGAAGTGCGGTGGCGGTGATCTGTTCCGCTTCCGCTGCTACTTTCTCTGGTCAAGGGTTGGCCGAAATTGTTTTGATCAGGATAGCGGATAGTTGGAGCTCGTGGGTCTGGATGGACATGACCTTGCACGGGCGAAGTAGGGTTTGGATTGGCCGGTGGCTCACCATCCCAATTGGTTTCCCGGAATTGAGGGGCACTGCCACCGCCACCGGGTCCACGAGGTGGAGGTTGGGGATTGTTGGAACGGTAGTACTCGGGCCGTAGAGGTTGTGTATGTTTGGAAGGTGCACGGTAGCTTGCGTCAGAGGAATGACGGCGTTTGTGCGACCTAAAAATTGAAGGGACCCAAAGGCTCGAGCGGCGGCTATGGCGGCCGTCGCCAGGTCTGCGAGGACGGTGACCGGCCTGTGAGTTCTCAGAGCTTGCCTCACTGCCGCCTGTGTCTTCGTCCACGGTTGAAGGAGTTCGGGCGGGTGATCTATATTTGGTGTTGTATCCAGAAGATCGACGACCGTTCTGATCGGTATGGTGAGGAGCGTGTCTTCTGTTGGAGGGACTGTTGGGGTTTGAGGCGGATTGTTGGTTTGTATGGCTGCCGCTTGCGGTGTGAGATCGTTGACGTCCTGGGGGTGGAGCAGGCGACCGCTGGGCAGAATGGCTTCGAGCCTTCCTGGGGCCGTCAGGGTGCCTAGGGTCCCAGTGAGAGTCACGTTCGGCAGCAGGCGAGATGAACTCGGGGACGCTGCTTCTTCTGCGATAGAGGGCCGTCTTGTCGTCACGCGAACTGCTTCGTGATGGTCTGGAGGGCCGGCCTACTTGGCTGCCTGAGAAATAGCCGTCGCGTCGGTCATGGGCTTCTGGATGAGGTGAATGATGAGGGGAGTTTTGAATGCGGCGCATGTAATTCTTCTGGTTCAATCTACCAGTGACCATCCTGTGCCAGTTTTCCATCTGCTCGTCTGGTCTGGTTGGGAAGACCTCTCTGGGGATGTATTTCGGGAAGATGGTTCCATTGGGGCCAGGAATGTTCCAGACTTGGACGGACTTTTGCAAGAAGCCGATGTTTTCCTCGGGACATAATAGCATCTGAATGGTGAGCCAGCGGGCGAAGCCATCGGGAGTTAAGCAAGGGATTTTGGGGGTGTCGTAGGGAGATTCGGTAGGCTGCAAGCTGTGGAAGCAGCCGAGAGTGGTATACATGAAGGAGAGGCCATGTTCAGAGGTATTGAGGAAGAGGGAGTCGTAGTTCCCGCCAACAGCTCTGTAGAAGAGGGCGAGTCGTTGCGGGGTGAGGAGGTCAGAGTCGGAGCGAGGCTCAAGGGTTGGCTATTGAGAGCAGCAGTTAGCAAATGGCGGGGAGGATATGCGAGGTGAGGGACCAGGGCAACATGAGGGACGTACGATGACTTTGGCAATACCGAGACAGAGTTGTTCGAGTTGAGGTGTTGCGCGCTTCTGGGCATCGATCAGATACCTCCAAAAGCCATGACTGCCAGGTTGGTTGGTCTCCATATTGAGGGTTGAGAAATGCGGTGAAATGTCACAGCATATGGATTGGGGTGTGAGTGGCGGCTGGTCGTGCTCATGGTCAAGCGCAAGGATGAGAGCGACGAAAATGAGGATGAGATGGTCGGCGATAGTATAGAAGTCAAGCTGAGAGAAGAGGTGTGCGAGAGGAAATGGAGATGGGATGGGATGAGAGAGGAAGAGTAGCAGGTGGAAGTGGACGTGGTGGTGGGCAGAAGGAAGTCAATGGCGACGATAGGGAGGGAGTAATAATGGCCTGGAGTCGTAGGGAGTCGTAGGCAGTGGTACGGTATCTATCAAGTGTGGGTGATGCGAGTGACTGAGTGACTTGCCCACTCGTAGGCACCACTATTACTGGCAATTGAATGGCAATAAGCCTTGGGCTGGCTCATGGGCGAGCCCTTGGGAGGGCCAGGGGCTGTTTAGTGGGCAGATGATAAGTGCTGGGCACTCCCGGGGGTGGGAAAGGCTAGTAACTAACTGCTCAGTTAGGCATGTAATTAGGTGGTGAGGGTTAGTCACCGGTGCTGTGGGGTGGGTAGGCAGACCCTAATGGCCACTCTGACTGGTACTGAGTAGGTGCCTGATAGGCTTGATCATGCCCAGCCTTTCGCTCCTCACCGCCTCCCCGCTCCCTAGCAGAGACTACGAGTACCTACATACAGGCTACTGGTGCCCCCCCACCTCCCGAGGCCCAAGGAGTCAGTCCCCCGCGTTATTCTCGTCCTCGGTGACTCAGGCCCCAATTTTACCCGCCCTCCCCCTAAAGTGGCACATGCACAGGTACAGGAACAGGCGCACAGCACAGCCTGAGGCATACAAGAGCAGCCAGGTTCCAGGATCTCCTCCTCTCCTGCTGCCTGTTATTCGCCCATTGATTCAATATTGATTCGGGGGGCTTAGAGACCCAGAGGAGTGCACAGATGGGGTCCTTTTTGAGGAATCCGCCGTCACGTGGGATTCCAGGCCACAACCATGCAAATACACGCAATCACATGACATGCACACGTACTCAGTACACCACCACCCGCACCACCACACTCCTACTCCTACACAAATCGACATTAAACAGTTTCCCTTGTGACTTGCCTCCCCTGCATTGCGGCCTGACCGGAACATCCACTTGACTCCTTCTCCAATTCATCCAAGGAGCCTCGTCTGCCATCTTAAGAATCAATCATTCGAGGCACACTTCAGACCCATCATCATACAGCCCACCACTAGCATCATCATCATACTTTCCTCCTAGATTGCGCCTGATGACTCCCACTGCTCCCAATGATGGACCCGGCCTCCTCAACCTGCCTGAGGAAATCTTCCATCAGATCTTGGATCTCGCCCTTCCAACCCAGCATCTCTGCCTCCAGCGCATGATCGATCCAGTTGGCCCTCACCCACCCTCGGGTATTCCAGGCGTTCTCCGGGTCTCCAAGGCCCTCTATGAGCACGCTGCCCCCATCTTCTATTCTCGCGCTGTTCTTGATGTCGCCCCTCTTCGTCCTCCCAGCTATCTATTCAATACCCTCAGCGGTCCCAGTCTGAGGCTCAATCTTCGAACCGGCTTAGATATCCTATTTGCATCCTGTAACCCAAGCCACCTAGCCCTGCTTGCCACCGTCGACATTTGGAGTAGCCAATACGATGCCGTCAATGCTGAAGCCTACGAGGCTCTTCTTGGCTGGCTGGTGGATAACACCGGGGTGACGCATATCCATGTGTCCAATCGCCTGATGACCAGGCTGCGCAAAGCTAGGACCGACCTAAACGCCACTTGGAATTTAGCCTCCCGAACTCCTCCACCCACTCTAGCGAGGACTGTTTACATCTATTCATCCAACCCGCGGACCCCTTGGGAGTCACTTCGTAAGGCAGAGCTCAACCAAAATTTGAAGGGCCGCTACCTCCCAACATTACAGTCTCACATCCACCAACATCGTAGTGGAAATGACCCTTTCCTCGACCCGAGATGGGACATCCGAAGGAGCGATGACCAACATAGACTCCGCATGATGGACGAGGCTGCCTCTTGCTTTGACGCCTTGATGGCCGCTGACCCAATCTGTTCTACCCGAACTCCGCCGGTCGGAAGATACCTGTATCATGTCTTATTTGTGCTGGACCCTTCCCATCATACCCTCAGAACGAGCCAAGAAACCTGACGATGTGGCTTCGACCACGAGCCTTCGTCATAACTTCTGTATGCAACGCTCCCGGAACACTCGCTCTATCCACATCCATCCCCTGCTCCTTACATACCCCTTCAAGTATCGCCCCTTGTCCACTTGGTACAATCTCATCATCTCCCGCCTCAACAATCAAAACCCTTAACCTGGTGTCGGCCTTCCCTATTTCTTCGAGCGCAGATTTACTGTCCCAGGTTGAGAGTAAAAAGGGCGCCAGATATCGATATGGTAAGAATTTCTGAGGATACAGCGCCACGAGCATGGTTTTCAGGTCGACGAAAGGCGTTTCGAGCAAGAGACCCGCTACGCGATCCTGGGCATCTGGGTGACGACGATTCAGGAGATTGGCAAGACCAACAGATGCTGCGCCCGCGCCGATCGACTGGCCCCATATGACGATATTGGTCGAAGGATCATATCGATCCAATACCCAGTTCAGCGCGGCTTCAACGTCGAGCTCAATCCCGCCTTGAGAAGGCTTGCCTTTGGATTTCCAGAACCCACGATAAGACAAACCAACAATCGTGTATTGTTTGTCATCAAATGTATTAGCGTTCAAAGCCCGCAGTACACTGGATAGATACGGTAAACGAGGCGGCAAAGACGACGCGTTTCTACCATTATCAGCTTATTCGTCCAGAAGCAATGCAGGGTCGAAACCTACCCTTGCAGATACAATACTACCACACGTCGCTGTTGCTGTACTGGGAGTGCACTGGTATTTGTATTGGAACCGCCCTCTAAGAGTTTGATGGCAGTCCCATCTGCCGCCTTAATATCATGTTCGCTCCATGTGAAAGGCAAACACTGGCTCGCGTAATCGCTGACCTTTTCTGATCGCGAAAATGGAGGAACACCAGGCATGTAAATGATTTTGTTTTGGAAGATCACCATCATCAAACATTTGTAAGTCCACAGAGTCACCAAAAGCCCGCCAAAGACTACCGGGGGCAATAGGACCGTCGGGATTGATTGCAACCCAAAGTTCCGGCGCTGACCGTAGGGTCCAGCTCGGACATTTCGTGGCTGCCTCGGCCATTGCCACAAGTTTGCATGTTGCAGGCGCTTCCCTGGATGGTACGCGCGCCAGGCTCTATGGCATTGCATTGGCCTGATGCGCGAAGTGAAAAGTCATGAGTGAAGATGAAGTGAGTTGGACCCTCCGGACTTCAAGTTGGTGGGCGAGAGCTTGAAACCACTTAACGCTAAACCCAAAATGGAATGAACATGCGAGTGGATGTTCAGCCTTGTGCTCCTTGGGTTCGCCCTCAAATCACTTGTCAAGTTGCTTGTTACAAGCATGTGATATATCTCACGACTATAATACTCCTCCACAGAGCAAGTTCCAGCCTTCATCCTCGCACCATATCTTCTACGCCTCTGGTGGGTTCTACCATTCATGATCGGCGAACCACGACGACTTGCCTTCGAGACGTCGTCATTCATGCTTCAATTGCAAGCAATCGACCCAGACTGGTCTTGGGTGTCTCTTCTCATTCCAATATCGCCCTTCAAGTCCAAAGATCATTCCATTGCCTCTTTCACTCATACTTGTCTCGTTACTTGACACTACTACAGAGTTCCTCAAAGATCTCACTTCCCCAGTTCTTCTCGACTCTTCTCTCCACCTTATTTATTTCTGTCTCTTTACTTCTCACTCTGTGATATGTCGAAAGGCCACAGGGGCTGCATTATTATTTTATTTTACGTTGCTCAACCGCCTTCTCATTCTGCTCTGCTCTTTCTCTGCTTATTGCACGCCTCCTTCGACTCTGATGTGAGTTCATCCCAAGTCCACTACTCTCACATTCATCAAGGTTGTTATTGAACCCTCTGACTTCATTTCATACCATTTGCCCCCTTAGAAATTCCGCTTGACCATGTCGTCACACAGTAGTCGTGATGGCCAGATGTGCCTTGTGGCGGGGGTCGGTCTGGTTCCACGCGGACCAAGGCGCCAGGGATCTGGGGGTCTGAGTCGCTTCCAACCATTCAGGCTTCGCCCTCACTTGGCATCCCACTCCCCTTCGCCTCCGCGTCCACAGACTCCCATTACTAATTCATCAAGACCGGACCACCATGATGCGTCGAGGCTTCAAGCGTCTGCAACTCAAGAACCTCGTGCTCAAAATGTTCAAACCAGACAGGATCCCTCCAGGATGACTTCAGGCGAAGAATTCCCTATTCAATTCCAGAACCCTCTACAGTACATGTCAGCATTGCAGGGAGTGCTACAAAACCAGAGGCAACGATTAAGCCGCGAGGCAGAGGAGAGAAGAGAAGAACGGCGTCGTTTTTCACGAGAGTGCTCCAACCAGAGCTATTACGCGGCCTCCTCTCGCTCTGAGAATATCAAGAACGAACCTTCTGATGACAACACTATTTTCACCAATGATGGTAACCGGGTGAAGCGCGAAGAATCCTCCACCAGTGATACCACTTCTCCTCCTTCAACTGGGTATCGGCAGACCCCACAGGGAGAATCAGGCATCGAAGCTCGACAAGACCGCGCCTCTCAGACACCCGTCACGCCAACTACGAGCCGAGAACAAAGTGGAACTCTTGGTCCCAACTCACCTCCTGAGAGCGAGCATGAACCTACTCCGCCCTCGAACCCACGGCGGAAGGAAACTCGAAAGACAGACGACTCGCCTCGTTGCACATGTCCAATTGGAAGAAACTGTGAGGCCAAGACCAACGAGTTGATTGATTGCCGTACGCTCGTGAGAGACACCAAGGGGTATAATAATTGGCTCGTCAAGAGGAATGAGTACTTTCAATCCATGTAAGTGAGAGACATCACAACTTTCTTTACTATCGAGACATCTACATGAAACTATCAGCTAACACATCCTCGACAGCCTACCGCCAAATATAACACCAGAAGACGAAGCTTATATGACTCCCGAGGATATGCAGGAGCTCCCCAAGATCCTCGACAAAATTGAAATCCAGCGTCCAATGAGAGTGCCGATCCGTAGAGAATTCGAAAACCTCCAATCATGGATTCTGAAGGCCCAAACCAACTCCGTCAGTCAAGAAGTACTCGACCGATCCCGCGTCCTCCCCCGTCTCAAGGAATTCCTCTCCGACGACTATGCCCCCGTCAGAGAGAGTAAGCGAGTGCACATCAGCATCGTGGAGAATCTGACCATTATCCTTCGAAAATGGGAATTTGGTGACTTGAGCGTGGTTGCTCGCCGTGGCCTCACCCAGAATCAAGAGAGAGGACAAATTCGTGCCGACCCTGACTGGCCCTGGACTCGAAGCTCAAATTACTTCGGCCACGGGCACCTCGTCAACGGGCAAACATGGCGATCGCGAGCCGAAATGCGTCGTGACGGAGCCCACGCACCAGCTATCTCGGGTATCTACGGCACAGTCAAGGAAGGCGCAAAGAGCATCGTCATGGGTTACCACAACACGGCGAAGAAAGAATACTACGCTGATATCGATGAATATGACCATATCTTCTACATTGGCACGGCTCTCCCGCGCGAGGCACACGACACTCGTCCAACGAATATCAAAGATCGTCAACAACACGCTGCCGGGATGGTCCTTCTAAACCACCGGGGCCAAGGCCCGACTGCCAACACTAGGGCATTGATCACATCGTCTCGAACCAAAATTCCAGTTCGAGTGTTCCGCTCTTCAAAGCTCGCGGATATCGTCGCGCACAAGCCCGTCCAGGGATACCGGTACGACGGCCTGTACAAGGTCGTGGGCTATGAGGTCCTCAAGCTCGAGAGGCAGATTTACCGCTTTGGAATGATCCGATTGACGGAAGGTCAGGGTCCACTCAGAGAGAACCTGCCGCCGCCTGCACCTCCGAGGAGGAGCAGGAAGCGTCGCCGTGGGGAAATGGAGGATTCTGACGATGAAAGGGACTGAAATGTTGACACGAAACGACAGAAACCCACGCTATGGAGGCATGGTTTTCGAGACCGATCGAATGTCCCCGGAAGCTTTGACAGCAAGCTCTCTCTGCGAACAACTTCCCGCTTTCCGACACCTTCAGCACACCCCCATATCATTGATCTTTTCTTTTCTTTTCTGTTTCGTTTGTTTTCTTTCGCTAGCTGGTCACTGAGCTGCAGCATCGCATGGCATGGCATCGCGCTAAGGACCTGAACATTTCAACCCTGAACATTTCAACTTTCAACTTTCGACCTGCTTACACTATTCTCATTACATCACATCTGCAAACTTGAGCCTTATCACACGCAGTGTCTGACGTCCCGAAATAACAACACATGCACATAATGCGCATGATTTTACGACCTCACGAGCTCCATGCTGCTTTGACGACTGATGAAGTCCTTTCTTTTTGCTAACGATGACGACGAGGGTGACGATTTTCTCTAAGTATGGCGCTGGCATACCATGACATGACATGGCACAACAGAGCACAGCATGGCATTTTCTTGGGCAGTTCTTTTGGAGCTCTTCGGCATAAATATTCCCCCCTTTTTTTGAACTTTCAGTACAACAGAAGTGGTATTAGTTATAGAGCAATAAACAAACTTTTAGACTACCTTATCTTCCAATTCCCCCCCTTAAAACATAATTATGCCTACTATTATGTGATATAGAGCACCTCGTTTCGGAGTTTATACTCGTGAGTTAATTGGTTATCTTCGTTTATCTTCCGACGGAGCGTGAGTCAGGCTGATGCTGAAAAGGGGGCCAGGAGGGTTAAAGGGGCATGAGGCTGATGATTATTATTATTTATTATTATTATTATTTTGGTGGTAATTAATAAAACATTTTTAGGCCCGGTGAGGACGTATCGTGCAGCGTGCTGGGCACTTGCCACTAATTAGTTAGTTAGTCAGTCAGTCAGTGTAACCGATCTAATGATAAGTGTGCAGTGGCTCACTCATGTGCTGACTTGAAACTTGCCTGCCTCACGACGTAAATAACTCACTAGTTGTTAGTTAGGCAAACCTCCATAGTTGATAGTTAGATAGTATGCCCTGCCTCGCGTTGTGGACGTCCTACGCCCTAGCCCCTGAGTTACTAGTTGTATATATAAGCATACACGCTCGCCTTTCATTGCGTTAACGCTACTCCTACTGCCACTGTAAGTCTTGTGATAATGTAAATAACCTTCTGGGGAGAACAATAACGACGACTCAACGGGCAAGAAACAAGAAACAAGAAACAATTATTTTCTGGCATGGAGGGCAGGTTCTCATCACTGGTATCATACAGTGCTGGCTACAAGTATTGTTACAGGGCGCAACATCAAACATCGACCACACTTATACAACGCACGGTCGCAGTCGCTTTGGCTTCTCTTACTTCTGCCGGCCGTCCGGAGACCCAGTCACCTGGGGCACCTTGTCGTAACCCTGCGGACGATGCGTGACGTGCCTCAAACTCCCGAATGTCAAGACATCGCTGATCCGCTCGCGGCCCGTGAATAGCATGACTAGGCGATCGATGCCACAGCCCCAGCCACCCGTTGGCGGAAGACCCCATTCCAGTGCTTGTAGGTACGATGCGTCCTCCGGCATTGCTTCGTCATCTACTTCGACGCGAGGGTTCGACGCGGAAGAATTGCGCTGCAGGGCGAAGAACGTCTGTTGCTCCTCGAATTTGCGCCCCTGCTGAATCGGCGAGTTCTCTTCTTCGTAGCAGTTGACCACTTCGCGCCCGTTGATGAAGAGCTCGGCGCGCAACGCGACTTCTTGTGGGGGTGTCGTCACCGAGGTGGCAGCCCACTCGGACTTCGCGAGTGGTGACATGCACCCGGGGATATTGGTGATCCATGTCGGTGTTCCGTTGAGGGATTGTGGCTCCAAATAGATGGAGGAGAGCTTATCGAGTAGACGGGGAATGGTCGGTATGCTGGGTAAAGGGAGATCTTTGGATTTGAAGATCTCCAAGAGTTCTTCTTGCGCGGTGAGGCTTTCCAAGTGAGGTAGTGGTTGGCCGAGGGCGTCGATGAGGGCTGGGATGAAGTTCAGGACCTGGAATTTTCCCTGGACGGATTGTAGCACGGAGCTGGCGTGAGGTGGAAAGGGGTAGTTTAAACTTTCGACCGACCGAGCGATCTGGCCGAGGAGCTCCTCCGTATGTTGCATTAATTGATTCAGATTGTGACCCACAGCGTAGAATTCACAGCTGGAGAACTCTGGGTTATGAGTCTTGTCAAGTCCTTCATTACGGAAGCTTGGTCCGATCTCAAAGACGCGATCCATGCCGCCGATAATCAGACGTTTGAGCCAGAGTTCAGGGGCGATGCGGAGTGTGAGGTCTCTCCCATCAGAGAACTCGGTGGCAATGGTCTTGAAGGGTCGAGCAGTTGCGCCTCCTGCATTGCCTGAGAGAATGGGTGTTTGAACCTCGACAAAGGATTTGGACTCGAGGAATGTGCGAAGAGTTTTAATGATGGTTGCACGCGCCTTGATGGTCTCGATGATAGACGGGTCGGCCAGCATTTCGACATGGCGCTCACGAAAATGAGTGTTTGAGGCCGGGTTGGTAGAGAAGCCTCGCTCCTCGACGGGAAAGCGGTGGAGGCATGGAGCTTGGAGTTCTGGCACAGATGTAGCCTTGATGGAGGCTTGCCCGTTTGAAGCTCGGTGTGGAAACCCATTTATGGCTGAGTAGAATTTGATGTCATTAGTGATCGATCAATTGAATGAACGGGCGGTGGAAGGCACTCACAAATGACGTCTCCTCGACGAATCAATGCACATTGACGCTTGAAGTCCTCTAGCTGATAGAAATCCTTGACAGCTGACCACGAGAGTACGATTTGAAGCTTCAACTGATCTTCAACGACGTCGATGAAAGCGAGCTTAGAGCCACTAGTGCGAATAGCTGAAACTCTTCCCAAAATTCGGACTTTGAGATTGTGTCAGTCTCCCGCCTCGTAGTAGCATGCTGTTTTTGCGGGCTCCTGACCTTGGGCATCAGCCATACCATCCTGTGGTGGTGTTAATCCCGGCGCCTCTAGCAGACCACCGTTCAGTGCGGTGATCAGCGACTTTATACTCGTGGTCTGCGGACCAACGGGGCTTGTTATATATCGTGGATATGGATTTTTGACCGCAGAGTTCACTTCTACTATTCTTCTATAAATCTCATCCTTCTCAGACTGAGGAGTTGGCACCCTGTTTGCCTTGTCTTGGAGTGCCAGTGATCTGCACCTGGCAAAGGATCTGATGGAGCCACGGTGGCACCGTGGGTTTCTACTGCCAATATCATGGTTAGCGCCTGGAGTTGGACGGAGAGCTGTTGGATCGAGCGAAGGGGAAATGATGGATATGGGTCGTGGGGATTCCGATATAAAATGAGTGTAGTGATCATTGCCGATGGTAGTCGGCATCACTCGCAGCGGTTCTTCTGCATTATCTCTTCATGGTGGTCCTCGAGGCTGGTGGAAATGGTGACATTAACGCAGATACATACATTTCTACACATTCGGCCATAGCTGTTCGCCATAGTCGCTGGTATTGTGGGTTTCTACCGAAATTCAAGTGGTTAGCACCTGGATGTGGACGTAGGACGGATTCTCGAACGAGGGAAGAGGAGGCTATAGCTATGGTTATAGCTATTGTATTCCGACATAAATCAAATATAGTGATCATCGCCGACCGAAGCCGGCATCACTAGCCGCGGTACTTCAAAGAGAAGGTTCTTCATGTTGTAGCTTGTGCCGAAGGAGATGGAGGACATTGGCGGTTGGACATACCTAGCTCCCGGTTGGAGAATAGCTGACTGCCATGTCCGCCATGTCAGCAGTTTGGACATGAAGACAACAACATGTGCCTAGGGGAAGGTCCTAGATGTTGTGGACAGCCGGATGGGAAAATAAGGAATCAATTTGTGGTGAGGGTGGACGTGGACGTGGTGTTGGCGGCCCTCATAAAAAGTGATCGATCGGTTGAACTTCGGGGGAAGCATCAACCTCAAATCTTCAAGAAGGGCGACTGCGCTGGCGGCTGTACTCGATACAATTCCATCACATCTTCTCTTGTCGTTCTCATTCCCTCACCCACACATTCCCTCACTGACTCCAAGACCTCCCTGAGCACCTTGGAACCCTTTCTCTATCTCGCTATCGAACTCGTTCTCTCAGAATGTCCTTCCTCTTCGGCGCCGGGCGACCGCAGCCCAGTTCCGCCGAAAAGATTGCTGCCGTCGAAACCGAGATGGAAATGGTGTCGGACATGTTCAGCAGGTATATATTCAGAAACTCCCTCGACGGAAGAAGCATTCGTTGACCATGGTGCTTTCCCTTGTACAGATTAACGCAATCCTGTTTGAAAAAGTGTGTCCCTGCCGATTATCGCGAAGCCGACCTGAGCAAGGGCGAAAGCGTCTGCCTCGACCGCTGCGTCGCTAAATTCTTCGAAGTCAACATCAAGGTTTCAGAAAAGATGCAGAATGCTGCTGCTGGTGCCCAGGGTGGAGCTGGCGGTGGCGGTATGTTTGGCATGTAAGATGGGCATTGGTACGGTACGGCTTGGGATGGGATTGGATTGAGACCAGGAAGCAAGCGATGCAGACGATCGTGGATGATCCATCTTGGGTGCATCCAGTCTTTTCAACGATCTGACAGGCCCATCCATTCTGGCGTTGGGGGAACATTATCAGCTATGTCGCTCCATGAAAGACCGTTTGAAAAATGTACATTACTTGAATACTAAGGCTTGATACCATGGGTTCACCGGCTTTGGCAAAGGGGCACGAAAGACTCTGGCCATTCTCCCTTGTATATGTGAACGGGGAATCTCAGCCTTGATATGAAAACTCCATTCTAACACCAACAAACCATGCGATACTTCAGTCATCAGAATTTCAACATGGAATCAATCCCCAGAACGCCTTGCTAAATATCAACATCTTCCTCTCTTGATGTTTTGCCTTGTGGGTTGCACCCCCTTCCAGTTCATTTTCGTGATCCTATCGAGGTCAACAGCCTTTGATACCAAGGCACCGAGTGGCGGCTTTCGTCTCCAATGAGTTCCTTGACCTTGGCTTCTATAGCGATGACATTGCGTTCGAAATCGTCAACACCATCTTCCACCTCCTGCATGCGAGACTGCATCGACCCAAGTTCATAATCCAACTTAGCCCCGAGCATCTCAATTCGTCGGAAACTCTCCGCTAGAGCTGCTTTCTCCTGTGAAACTAGATCTGACGATGTGGCCGACAGTGACTGGTATTTCTCAAGTCGGCTATAGTACAATTCATTGAGCTGTTCCAGATGTTCCTGTGCGAGATGTTCCAGGCCTTCCACATGTGCCACTGTATTTTCGGTGTACGGGACAAGGCCTTGTTGAATCCCCTGGATCCGCTTAGCTTTCTTCTGCGCCGCCGCTATGGCCGTTTCACGTTGAACGAGAGCATTGGTCAAGTCACCCTCAATGGGACTGTGTTTGAATTCGTCGTCGATCACTGGCTCTCCCAAGTCAAGCACCGCATTTTCAAGTAAGCTGAACGATAACTGGCGATTTATTCGTTCTTTGCGAGGATCGTCTGCCGCATGCACCTGCATTTGAATTGCGCTTTGAGATCGCCGTAGGGCTCGACTCCGCGGGCCTCTGTACGGTAACTCGGCTGAAAAGTTGCGGTAGATATCCGCTTTGAACTCGTTACGGAGACCTGCTAGTTCTGCGTTCATTTTCTTTTTCCTCGGAGACTCTGCTTGGAGAGCAGGCCTGAGCATTTCGCGATGAGAGAAGATTTGTTTCTGAGGTTCTTCTGCACTGCGGTTGGATGGCCGGTCAGACTTTTTGGGCAATGTAGTTGCTGCCTCCCTCAACGCCATAGCAAGAGCTGGGATCTCCGTCCCTGGCCGACTCATTGCAGGACGCAACTGATGGTCGCGATGGCTGGGTGGATCTTTCGCTGACCTTGTCCCGCCCGTAGTTGCACTCTCTATCCATTCCGACGCCTCTTCCCCTTCTCTCGAGTATCGATGATTGTGCGTCCTAAGCCCGCCCACTGCTTCTCGAATGCGACCCCGCCCAGATCTGCCATCCTGGGTTTGATTGGTGACCATCGTGTCAGTCCGTTCAAGTGCACCACCATCAGATATCGAGTCTTGACGGTTAGCAGTCCACAGGAAGTTACCTTGATCATCGGTGCTGAAGATCCGCCCCTTGAGATCGTCGGATGGGCCAGCGAAGATATCTGCCGATTTCACTGGCTTCCCCTGCCAGAGCCACTTCATCTTCTGGCCAGTCACGAGGCGTGAGAGCCTTTCGATATCCATGGTCTCGGCGTCAGAAATTCCCGCTTTCTCTCGAGCTCCAACGATACCCATCACCATCTCGCCTCCTTTTCCACTAAGCTCGGCCACTGTGGATTTGACGGCCTTTGGGACAGTCCAGCCTTCTCCCGCAGCGCTTTTTGCCGTGGCCCTGTGAAGGCGATCCAGGGTTTCTCGATCAAGTCTTCTAGACCTTTCCATCTTCTGGCCCTTCTGAAAATGCCCTATGGCCCTTTTCATAGAAACCAGATCCAGGGCATCCTTCCCAACTGGAGATCCAAATGCCCTCAGTCTGTTGTAGGCGCCAATCAGCAGGCCAAGGATTGCCGCTACCGTGGCAGGGCCTAAACCGTCACTGGGTTGCACATTATAAAAGTACGTGCCAATATCCGTCCACCATTCTTGAACAGCTTTTTCCGTCACGTCGCATAGTAATCCATCTGCATAGGTTTGCTGAAGTTTATCATATATTACCAATGCAGTTTGGCAGATGCGCACAAGTTCCATGACTGATTGATAGAGTGGTACAGCCTCGCTTGTTTTGTAGAGGTGGTGATATTTGGCAATTGTACTCGGTTGTGGTGGCTGCAAGTTGATGGCTCCCCTTCCAGAGCATCCCATTCGTTTCAAATTTTCATTGACGAAAAAATCATTCCTGTGCTTCTTCACGTCGCCATCAGGGATCGCAATGACCGTCAGCGCTGATGGAAAGCTGCTCAGATTGGTCACCATGAGTGTTCCCAGTGGCGTCTCCATCTCCTTTGCATGAAACTGCGTCAGTGCTTGAAAATAAATTTGTAGTCTCGGAGACCAAGTGCTCTCGTCACTAGGCACCGATAAAACATTGACAAGAATGGAATGGGACTGATCTCCGGTGTAGGTACAAATGACAAATGTTGGATGGGTCCTGGAGCAAGCCCACTGCTCCACCAAATACATTTCATAGCCCTGTAGCCTTCTCCATCGTTCTATTGCATCCGTAGCCGGGTCATCCTCGAGATACCGAAAGGCTACGGGGTCTTGAAAAACAAAGCGTTTTCGAGTTTGACTGAGCCGATTCGTGCGATCGCTGCTTGGACTTGTTCCCGTGGCTTTCTGGCCATCAGGGGCGGGTGTATCTTCACCATCCTTGGGGCTCGTCTTGGCTGATTTGTGAACTGAACTCGTATAAGATGGTTGATGGTACGACATCACCAACCCTCCAGAATGGAAGGACATGGCCCAAACAACAAGCTACAGGCCCCTTCAAAAGCCGTAGAAGGAAACTGCTGATTAACGAGCATATATGATTTTCGATTCCATTTTGCCGCAGTCAGGCATTAAGACGTCTTGCTGTGTTGAACTCCTGGACTCTCTACTGTACTTTGCAACTGACAAACGAGAGTGAACGGTGTTGGTGAAGTCAAACCAAGGCAAATTGTCGACTCGTGGCAGTGGGCTGGGGGTAGTGCTGCCCCCCACTGGCACACGGAAAGTGACGCGTAGTTCTGCTACCCCCTTGGCCCCTCTGCTTCGCCGTACCTCTCCTCCTTCCAGTGGGTGTCCTCATCCTCCCACCAACCAACCACCTGGACTCCACCTGGACTCCAGCCAGTTGACCGTATCTTGTGACCTCACCAGCGCTTGAAAGCACATGATTACCACTTCCTCCCAGTAGTAGGTTGGCATCCATCGATTCCAGCAACGCCGACTGACACTCTATCTCCTATCGCTGCTCGACACATCCTGCATCAACCACTTTCCCTACAAACAAGCTATTGCATCTACGGTTGCAGCCCACTACAAGCCCCGTGCACGAGGATGAATCACCCTACGTATTCATACAGGTGACATTTGGGTACCCTATTCAACATTGTCCAGCATGGACGCCATTCAGAAAGAGCATGATAAGATCTGGGCCATCAGCAAGCAGTCGAAGACTTTGGGCCATGTCGATGATATTATCAAGGCACTGCAGAAGGCGAGGGACTCCATTGCCGAAGATCCGAGCACCAGAGAGATCACCCTCACGATGCTGCAGAATCCCGTCAAGTCCTCCTTTGATGGTATGTTCTCTAGCTTGAAAGATGCCCACGGAATGCACAACAAATACACCAGAACTCTGGACAAGTTGTTCAAGGACAAGATCCCAAGCAGCGAGATCGATGCCTTGTCCTCCCATCCCACCCTCATCAACCGAGCCATATATCTCCACCTTCTGCGGGAAGGTCTCTTTGATGTGGCCTCAACCTTGCACACCGAAGCCATTGAGCGACTGAGTAGTCAACAAGAGACGGCAGGGCATCTCGGAGTTGATATCCCCATGGAGCATCCGCTGGGCCTCGATAAAACATCAGAAGAGGATATGCAGCAGCAGTTCGCAAACATGTACCACATTCTTAGTGAGCTTAAGGACCATCATAATCTACAGCCAGCTATCGACTGGGCTCGGCTGAATGCCTCCGCACTGGAGGCCCGAGGCAGCAATCTCGAGTTTGAGCTTTGCAGACTGCAATACGTCAACCTGTTTCTGGAACGCCGAGAGGGTGATCAGTATGACTTCGCCGGACCCATGCGTGCCCTTCAGTATGCACAGACGGAGTTCCAATCCTTTCGTGGACGCTATTTGATGGAAATACAACAGCTCATGGGTGCTATTCCATTTTACTCGAACTTGGAAGACTCTCCCTATCAGGTCAGGTTTGACAACTCTACATCCTGGGATGATGTTGCCACGTCTTTCACCAGAGAATTCTGCTCTCTGCTAGAATTGTCCGCAGACTCGCCGTTGCACGTTGCCGCTACAGCCGGCGCCATCGCTCTACCAACCCTCATGAAATTGCAGACGATACAAAAGCAAAAGCGTACGGAGTGGACATCACAAAATGAGCTACCTGTGGAAACCCCACTCCCTCCCTCTTACCGCTTCCATTCGATATTTGTCTGCCCAGTCTCGAAAGAACAGACAACCGACCAGAATCCGCCGATGATGCTTCCATGCTGTCATGTTATTGCTCAAGAATCACTACAGAGACTCTCTAAGGGAGCCAAGTTCAAGTGTCCTTATTGCCCGATTGAAAGTCATCCCAAAGATGCAAGGAGGGTATTTTTGTAACCGCGTGCTAGATGCAGCTGTACAGCCTGAAGATCTCAATCTCACGAGCATGGAAATGACCTTTGGGGGCGTAAGAGTGTGCATTATGGCAGCGGTCACGATGGTGTTGTGGCGTACGGAGTTCCCTGAGACCTACAATTAGAATTCTAGGCTCAATTTTGTATTTTGTTCAAACGTTGAGCTTCTGTTGTTTCGGTGATCTCAGCATCAGGCAGCCCTGATGACCACAACATCTAGATATTAATCATCTTGATTCTTCACTCCGACATTCTCCGAGCGCTAGAATCTGTGTTCTTTGAATGCTCGCAAGCATATGATAATGATACCTCGATATGTAGGCTCCCTTTATCAACACTCTGTATAACAATGATGTAGGCTGGAATCAGCGAGGAAGACTCGACTGTGATATAGAGAACACTCCATGAACAACTCGGAGTGTGGAGAACCGACCCAGATACTCGGACGCTCCCTGAACTACGGAGTAGCTCGCTCACCCCTCTGCACACTATAACTGCGTAGCAAATGAGAAACAATGCCCAGTATCACAGCTGCAGGTACAGAACCCTGGTCGCAGACAGTCGACCGACGCCTTTTGTTTCACATCCAGCTCCAACCCCACTGTTTATGCATGATATCCCACACCCTCAACGCTTAGCGAAGTTCAGCCCATCCGGTCAACTTCCATCCTTTTGATTCCCCCCGAGAACGATCCTTTGAATTGATGCAAGAGATAAGCCATTCTCTACCTGAGAACTTCCCAAAAGACGGGACAGTGGTGCTTTGGTAGGATGCAGCGTCGATCGCTAGTACGTTCAGTTGGCCGCGCGGAAGGGCAGAGGATCAAGTGGCAAAAAGCCTCGGAGGGAGCAGAGCTACTTCGGATAGACTCGACGGGGGACACACCCAGGACCTGGCCCCAAGGTTCCCAGATTGGCAACATACATGGGCATTGGGCAACAGACTGAAGCGACAGCCCATTTTGACTCACAGAAACATTCAAGCCAGTCATGGTCGATGGTGGATACTGCCACCTCCCCAAGTGCTGGGGCTCATCCCTACCTGGGTCGGTATAGTGGTTGCATCGGTCATGTGAAGACGTGGCATTAGCGTGCGCCCAGGCAGAACGCGGCACGCGTGTGGTCATTCCGGCTTCAACTAACCTCAACCTTGCGCTGATAAGCTAGGTACCTCGTACTGTACTACTCCTTACCCTACAACCGGTCTAGGTTGCTACCCACTGGCAGGCAGAATACCCAGCAACATAAGGAGCTCATTCTGCCCTCAACATGTCTTCTTTTCAACTCCTTGATTCAGAGTTGGCTGGCCACCATACAGTCAGGCAGCATTGCATTGCTCAACTTTCTCACTCATGTCCTTCATGTAACAGTCTGCTCATTTGTTTGCCACCGAATAGTCCTCTCGCAGCCTATTCTCACTTTCATTCAGATCCCGGCTTCATTTGAGCTGTTGGACTCACAGCCCATCAAGACAAGATGTTCAGTGGTAGAAGCCATCGACCAAGTGACAGTTTCTCATCTCGGTATGGCACCAGCAAGTCTACCAAACCTCCCAAGTCATCCTATCGAGAACCTTCTGTTTCTCGAGGGTTGCAAAGAGCCGACTCTGTAAAATCCACAAGACAGGAGAACATTCAACCTAACTCAGCAGCGGGCGGGTAAGTCACCACCTGTTCTAGAATCTATACAATCGCAGCATACTGACATGCTCTTCCTCAGTACTCTAACCTCCGCTATCATCACAATCTGTGTCGGAAGCGAGCAGAGGGTCTTTGCTGGCCATGAGGATGTCCTCCGCCGCTCCTCATACTTCGAGGCCGCAGTCAAGAGCCAATTCTTCGACAACAAGGAACGAAGAATCAACCTTCCAGATGAACATCCTGAGATACTCTCTGCTGTTCTGGAGTTTCTCTACAAGGGAGACTACTATCCCAAGCTGCTACATAACAAAAGAAAGGACACATGGGAGCTGGAAGACGCAGGCAACGATACCAAGACCACCATCTACCATCCTGCTGCTAAACAGATCCTTATGCGAGATACTGTCATCTAGTAAGTTCGCCACGCGGTCCATCTGTGCCATACCATACTGATGTACCTACAGTTGCTCAGCTCAGCTATATGGCCTCGAGGAGCTCAAGCGCCTTGCCCTCCGCAAACAAGGCTTGCGGCAAGGCATGCAGATCTCCACCATCCTCGCGTCAGCTCGTTGGGCATATGAGCATACTCCCGATACCGACTCGAAGCTTCGAGCCCAGTACCTCACGCTCATCATCCGCAGCCGCAACAACTTCAAGAAGAGCGGAACCATGAAGGTCGAGATGGAACAGGGCGGCACCTTGTTCTTCGACTTGTTCGTCGCCATGTGCAACCACATTGTGAGTACATACAATCCATCTTCACACCTTCTATTTGACTTGGAAAACACACAAGATGGATAGCTAACCCCCTCCTCTCAAACAGGACGATCTCAAAACCGTGCGCTCGCCATTCGCCTCGCCATTTACTCGCTAGACCGAGTATTTTATAACGGATCAAGGCACTGCGCCCGTGCACACTGTGCTCTCAATGCTCCCACTAGACTGACAAAGCATCCCCTTGCGGCTGCAAATCTATGTACGTTGCGTTGCGTTTTCTCACCCATCAAAAGGATGCCAGCGGAGTTTTGTAACGCCTACCCCCCATCTTCGACTGGCGTTACTCGCTCTCTGGCTGCTTGTCATGCGTTATGCTTGTATCATTAAGACAACAAATTCCCCAAACAAATTTCTGAAACGGGGAGTTGGGGAATTTACTTGCTCTACTATCTACGGCCTCAATCAGTACTACCTTTCGAAATTACTGACACCATTGTAAAACAATACACCTTTTCGGGAAGGGGGGAAGGAGGAAGAAGCAAGAAGAAGGGAATTAATCTCTCTATCTATTCCCATACTATACTATTTGGGGTCATTATTCCTATCATCACTTAAAGGGGAGGGACTTGAGTCTGATTACGAAGAAGACATCATTTCACGTAGCCCACACACCCCCTATCAAAGCATCTAGATCTGTCCACGATGCTCAAGAAGCTCAATATCTTTCTATCTTTCGTTCTTCATGCACATTTGGATGGTCTGGGCGCGAAGATCCAATTGTAACGAGGCGAAAGCAAGTCACAATGAGAAACTGTTCTCTTTATTTCGTAGAGATCTTAACCCCTCAATTGATACTAATTCCTGCTCTTACCATGATTGTGCAACCGTCCAAGGACAGGAATAGGCCCACCTTTGTTTCGTAGAGCTGGTTTTGAAGGAGGCATAACTAGGTTCTCCTCAGACTCGCCACAGAACAAAACGCAGAGTGCCAGCAGGTGCCAGTGTCTGCCGAAGAGCCGTCCGTGATCGTCGAAAAATTCCACCCCCATCAGTTCCCTATTCCATTCGATGTGTTTCCATGCTCTGGCAGCCCAATCAGAATCTGCCACTTCAATCCCTGCCTTTGTCGTTGCGAAAGGCAACACCCACTGGTCCCCGTGTTGCTTTTCAATACCATCCAACCGGGTGCCATCCCTCTGGGCCAGAGACGATAATCCCTGGTCCAAGCTTCAGCCTCCTTTTTGCCTTCTCGTCTGGTGAAGCCCCCATTACAGGCGGCCATGCGTGGATGCCTGGCGTGCAAAGTTGGAATTCTTGACCTAGGTGACTCACTTGATTCCTCGTAGGCGATGCCTTTTTCTCGCTTCCGAAGCGACTTTGACATGTGCCAGGCCCAATGTATGTGGATGACGGTTCGGAGGATTCGAGAGGGAAGTCTGATTGAATGAAAGGGCTGCTGTGACATGTCAAATAATATTTGTGAGATGGAGGGAGGTGTGGAGACCGTCGAAGGCAACTAAACAGGTAGGTAGGTATTCAGAAGGACTGCCAGCGGATGTACTCCGTACGAGTAGATAGCTTACATCTGGACTGGACTGGGCAGAACCGCAGTAACTAGCACTAATCAAAGTCGGAATTCTGCTGACTCGTTCAGATTTTGTGCTAGCCTGCTAGGGTTCTGTCTCTTCGTTCCTGGTCCAGAATACTTTCTGTCGTTGTATCTCAACAGCGGGGCTAATGCAAGTGCCCAGCCGAAGACCAGACTAGGCAATTGATTTCAGGGTGTCGAGGTTGACTCCTGGCCAATCGATTTCAAACAGCTTGATCTTGAATTCTTCGAATCCATGAAATTTGTCGAACCATGTGCGATAGCCTATCGATCATTCTCCGATATGAGAGGCGTGATTCCAGATTTAGATACAAGCCAGGATACCTACTCCGAGCTTGAGTGCTGAGGCAGTGTAGAAAAATCCACGGTGTTGAGGGCGGGCGTTAGCGTTTGGACACGGCATAGTAGTATCTGACTGATTGTGCGCAAGGTGGAGAGAGCTGCAATTCAGGACCAGTAGCCTTGATTGTGAGGTGTCACACCTGACCGTAGAAGATCCCTCCCAGGTGGCTTGGCGGATTTGAAAATAGTCCATTCCAGAAAATACCCGGCTATTATTTTGTGTTTATTTTGGTTTCGTTTGGTGGTTCGTCACACATTGGTTCCAGGGAAGGCGCCAGCCTTGCTAAGGACCACAATGCCTCGCTCACGAGCAATGTAACCTTTCATCAAGTTCTAGAAGATAAACAGTCAGCTTGTAATCTTTTCGCCTCCTGCCTATCGAGAACTTTCATTGCAAAATCACGGGAGGTTCATCAAGTCAGGCGGCATTTTACCCAGCGGTTGCCTTTTGCTTGAGAAACACACCGTCTCGGCGGCTGCCCGGCCAGTCGATTGTGTGAGGCGAACATCGAGAGATGTAACGCACCTTGTAAATCATGTTCGCAAGGAAACATTCAACTTCGTCCCGGTCAATCATCACATCGGTTGCTCCCTTGTAGCCAATGCGCATTCCCGCCTCAAACTCCTCAATGCGAATCCTGGTTCGCCGAATCTTTCCTGTCACTTCACCAGTAGTTGGATCTTTGGTTTCTTCCCATCCTGCAGCTAGGAACACCTTCCGGAATAAATTGCGCATGCAGATGGCTCTAGTTCGCTCAAGGGTTAGATAGATCCGTCTTTTCACCAGTTCAGGCTCCGACGCTGATAGTTGAGCATCAAAAGATGCAAGAGAACCTATACGAATGGCTGCAAACAAGGGTGCGAAAATCTGTTGGAGGACCGGGTGAGGTGACAGAATGGCGTTGTTGGGAAGTTGGTGATGATTGACAACATGTGCCGGTATGAGATAGGTGAGGATCTGCTCACGATTCCTAAGGGAGTCCTTGCGACAAAGACTCAATGCCTCTGTAAGGTTCTCTTCCGCCTCGGTGTAATTCTCCTGTAAGAAGTCGATGACTCCTCGGTAGTATTTGAAAGTGCACCTTTGGGATTTCGGGAAGCGCTCAAGTTCAGGCAGGTCACCACCGGTGGCTTCCAAGGCACGAAGAACATTCCTGGTCAAAGAAATTGAGTTGAGCCTGAAATAGGTCTTGAAGAGAAGGTTGGTAGTGCTGTAGATACCCCATTTTCGGGACTCTGATAGGTCTGACCGATCACTGAGGCAGACAGTGAACATGCGGTTGATCGTCCATGCTGCTGCTTCGAGCTTATCGTTTTTGTTGGTATCACCCATGATATCGTCCGAAAAGCCGTTTGCAAAGACATCTCCGTTGGGGTCCTTCGCTTTTCCTTCGGCGTCTGCTTTGATGGCGATAATCCTGAGATACTTGCCTGTGATACTGAGACATGGCACAGTCCAGGCTTGAAAACCAAAGTTTGTATATCCCCTGACTAGAAGATTACACACTTCCTTGTAGTGTTCAAATGCTTTCGACCAATCACCACTCCCATCGTCCCGTTGAATGCCCGCCAATTCCTTGACCGTTTTCCAAAGGGCGACAAAAATGTCGACCCATGCAGTTGCTTCTGCCTTGGGGAGTTTGGTCGCATTGCGATCTTGAATCAGATGATATCTCACGTCTGAGGAGATTGTCTGATAGTTGCTTAGCTGAGCAAACGAACTCAGTCGACTGGGTTCTTGGGGTGTATTGATTGGTGCCAGACTCTGGGCCAAAAGCCCGCCAAGCCCGTCCCGTTGGGCGTGCTGGAAATCTCTGAAGAAGCTGCCCATCTGTAGAGATCTCTAGCTGGGTGGCTAAGGAGCTGAATTGTTTCACGGGATATTTCCCAGGGAATATAGAGACTTGTCGGTTCTGAGTGATTCGTTGTCCTCCCGTGAGGTGGAAGGGACGAGGTTGAACAACTGGCCAATCGGAAGCGACAAACTCTTTCCCTCACAAATAAATGCCAAGCACACACAACCCTCAAATCTTGGCATCTAAAACTGCAGGCGCAACGGACTTTCGTCGATTCGGTCTTCAAACATCCAAGCGACCAGCATCATTGACAACCACCACATCTGAGATCGGTCAGATACAGTCAAGGTATGTGAAATATCCCTTGCGTGGTAACTTTTACTGACTCCCTACAGATGGGTAAGTCACCACTTCCAGTGTCGTTCGAACTCTCCGCGTACGATACGAGATATTTTCCGTGGACGGCAGTGTTTGCCTGTGCCAGCATGAAAGAGTTAGGATCATTGAAATCTGTTCAAGGAGCAAGGTGGAAGAAGTGTCCCTGCAACTTCCAGGAAACCAAATCGGCATGGAGGCAGATCACAAGTTATCCAATGGAATACCTTATTCAGCTCGAAAGCACTTCGACCCGCGGGGATTTCGAGATTTCAATTTCACAACACTTGAAGTTGTACACAACCAAAAGCTAACGATTTTGCGTCCAGGTCGTCTCCAAGAATACCAGGTCATTGGCCGCCATCTGCCAACTGAGACCAATCCAACCCCCAAACTCTACCGCATGCGTATTTTCGCTCCCAACACTGTGGTCGCCAAGTCCCGATTTTGGTATTTCCTCCAGAAGTTGCGAAAGGTCAAGAAATCTACCGGCGAGATTGTGTCTCTCAATGTCATCCATGAGAAGCGCCCTCTCAAGGTCAAGAACTTTGGCATCTGGATCCGTTACGACTCTCGCTCCGGCACGCACAACATGTACAAGGAGTACCGAGAACTGAGCCGCACTGATGCTGTCGAGGCACTGTACCAGGATATGGCTGCGAGACATCGTGCTCGATTCAGGAGTGTCCACGTATGTTTCCACCAAGCCGACCTGCAAAACTTAGATTCTGTGCTAATATGACTTCTTGCTACTAGATCTTGAAGGTTGTTGAGCTCACCAGCACCGATGATGTTAAGCGACCATACATCAAGCAATTGATTTCCAAGAACCTCAAATTTCCTCTCCCCCACCGCACCTCCTCCTCCAAGAAGCTCTTCACTTCTTCCAGACCGAGTACCTTTGCTTAGAGTGGGCCGAAGTTGGGTCCTTGGGAAGTGGTAATGATCTCATGGTTGCAATGTTGATCTCGCGATTTGGGGACGATTATGCGGCCAAGGTCAGGGGAAGAAAAGACGAAATGCACCAGCCCAGCCATGGGGCTCATGAGGTATTGCAACTAGCAGGAATGGAGCGAATATTTCTCCGCGTGCTTGTCGTCATCGAGAACAAGGAACGGAGCACTGCGATTGAAAGTTGTTGCTGTCACTTATCGAGCGACAGATAACGCTTTCTCGACAAATATCCTTGTCCGTCAATTCAACGGAAAATCAACAAAACTTCAAATGATTATGGAATGAAGCACAGGCGTCTAACACTTTCCGATATACCCCTGTCAATTTTCCCATGTCCGTCTCGATGAGCTGCTGCCTTACAGAGACACTGCCCTCCCCGTGTCCTCCATAAAAAGCTCCATGACCCCTTTCCCGTTTAGTATCTCTGTCCATTTCCTCTCGAGTTCTTCATGACGTTGCTGATCTCACTCACCCATGAGCCACCGACTCCGGAGAGTGGTGCGGTGTTTTTCAATTGCCAAAGGTGGCCTTCGCAGGCCCTGCATACTGACTTGATTGAGAGTCCGCGGGGCTTCACAGACAGTCTTTGGTATGGATCAGGGCTTTGACCTACGTGTACCATCCAACTGGCTGGTAGTGAGAATAGTCCCCTTTGGCTAGGAGCGATTTGTCCAAATCTTCACCAAATGAGGTCCGCAGACGTCCGAGGAAGGTGACGGTTGTGGATGGCCCTTTCCAGGGAAAGAGAAGTGTATCAACCCCACAATGCTGAGAGAGCCTTACCTTGATACTTACTAACAAATGAACTACTCCCATATCATTGATACATGACAGGGGATATGCCAAGCTAAAGAAAGCTCTTAGTCTCCTGGCTACCTCCATGGACCATGCCTCTGTCACTATGTTCCCTCTTGAGGACGAGGATTTGGGCGAGGACATATCATATTGGTAAACGCATGCCCATCAGCATGATTCCAAGGACTTCATCTGGAGTTGTTCCAACGACTTGACTTCGTCCCTTGTCGTCAATTATCCGCCTTTCATACCATGTATGTTATGCAGATGAGAAAACTAGTTACAGGCCTTGCCTGGGCCATCCTCGCATCGGCGCTCCCTACAGATGTTTCACAGTCGCTGCCTATCGTTGACCTCGGATATCTTAGTACCACTATAAAAATGGATGAGGCTAGGTTGGCTGATCGCATCGCGGCAATGGCACCAAGCTCTAACCTTCAACGTTTGACCTACCAATCCAAAACCATTGTTTCTTCTATTAACGATGCGAACCAGGAAACGGGAAACTACTTCAACTTCACAAACATTCCGTATGCTCTGCCACCAACGGGAGATCGTCGCTTTCGTGCTCCGCAGGCCTTTGAGGGCAAGAGCTCCAAGTTCGAGAATGGTTCAATTGGGCATATCTGCCCACAGTCGTACCCTGATTGGATAGCCATTAGTGGGCGGTTCATGCGAAGAAGGTCTAGGATGCGGTATCTACTAGACAGCCGCCTCAAGCTGAAGTCTTAGTATGGATATATGGCGGAGGCTTTGTCTTTAGCTCAAAAGATTTCTGAAGAAGCCCAGCTGGCTTGATCGAGGCAAGCAGATCCAATGGGGGTGATGGAATCATCTATGTTGCCATGAATTATCGCGTAACGATTTCCCTTCACTACCTTGGACACGTACGATTAACTCTCAGTAGGTTGGTGCGTTTGGCTTCCTCGCTGGGCCATCATTCCAAGCGGATGGTGCACCGAACGCAGGACCCATGGATCAACGTCTTGCTCTTCAATGGGTTCAGGATAACATACACCTCTTTGGAGGCTCCAAAGATCGAGTTACAGTGATGGGCGAGTCTGCTGGCGGCGCATCTATCATGCACCATCTCACTGCTTTCGGCGCTTTGAATGTGCGTCCGCTCTTTTCTCGAGCCATTGTGCAATCTCCAGGAAGCCAACAGCAGCCGGGAGCCAAGCGTCAGGAAGACACATATCTCGAATTCCTCGAACTTCTCAACGTCTCGAACATTGACGAGGCTCGGAATTTGCCCTCTGATGTCTTGATCGAGGCCAACGGGAAGCAGATATCAACAACCCCGTATAGCATTTTTGCATATGGAAGTACTCCCGATGGCTTCTTTGCGCCGACCTCCCCGCCCGAATGCTCGTGCAAGGCTCTCATTTCAAAGACATCGAGGTCCTAGTTGGCCACAACACGAATGAAGGGCTAAGTCTCGTGAATCCTTTCTTCCAGAATTCCACAGACAGTGGCACCGAGGAACTCTTCGAAGAGCTGATCAGAGCACAATTTCCCAGCATATCCTCCGACATGGTGCAGTACATCGTGCATTCGCTGTACACCCCGGTTTACGCGGCAGCCAGGGCTACACTGATGCTGTGGGGAGGATATCCGAATACATCGGCGACGAGATCCTGAAAAACACCGCCAATACCATAAGCCGTGCGTATGGGAATGCCAGCTACGGATACGAGTACGCAATTGGCCCTGCACTCCACGCAGATGACGTGCCATATACCTTCTTCAATGGGCCCAGCAGCCTTGTGTCCGCACCAGAAAGGGCTCTCGAGTTACAAGGGCCCCTCACCAGCTTCGCGATTCACGGTGTGCCACTGGCAAGTTCGAGACGCGACATCGTCTTTCCATCCTACGCAGCGGGAGTCCTGAAGATCCAAGCCGACGGATACAGCGTCGTCGCGGACTCGACGGCTAATGATCGAAATACCTCGTGGCAGAAGACGCTGTGTAGGTACCATCTCCTAAGTTTCGGGGGCGTGATTATTTAACGTGAGAGGAAAACCAGGCTATTGGACGATTTAAACAGTTTACTGACGGGATTTGGTGGAACACTCAAGCGGTATCCTGCCGAGATAGAGATAGAGATAATGTGCCAACATAATTGCACTTGTGCACACGACCGCTTCCCAGCTACAGCCGGACCTTGTGTGTTATTCGCATGGTAGACAGCCCGTATATATGTCAAGGCCAATTACGTGGAATTTCAGCACCCAGCCTAAGCGGGATGGAGCTTCTAGATGCCTTGTTCGTATCACCACCAGATAACGTGGACAACTTGAGATTGATACTACGGCAGCTTTCCCTCATGACCAAAGTCCCCGTTTCATTCCATCACCATCAGAGCCAGCCGCAACAAGGCTCTCGACATTCCGCTTAAGACTTTCCTCCAGCCCCGTGAAGCCCGGATTCCCCATCTCCCGCAAGAAACTTTCCGCACGCTTAGCCGGCTCGACGGTGGAGAGGTCGTCCCACAGCCCCGGTTCGTCGTCTCTGAATGTCCGGTCGGGAAACTGCTTTCGCAGGGCGGCCAAGACGACGTTCCAGTTGAACGGGGTGTTGTAAGCGAAAATCCGTTCCTTGGATATCTCGGGGTGGATCAACGCTGCGACGTGGAGCCGTGCAACGTCTTGGATGTCGACGAAATACTCTATTTTTTTCCCGGAGGGGTTAGTGATTTTCGATGTGTTCAATGTTGGAGGAGGAGTAAGTGGCCTACCAGGAGCATAATCGCGGATAAAAACCTCGATAAATTCGGTGTTGTTTGTGAACAGCGCCGCAACGAGACTCGTCGTCGAAGGGAACCCTTGATTTTCAGGGCTGAGGACTGATCCAAAAGCTCCTCCAGGCAGAACTAAAATATCAATAGGTTAGTTCCTCTGGTTTCAGCGACCCCCGTCAGGGTTTAGATGGAGGCAGTGGAACAGACCAGCATTGACGACCAGCGGGGACGACGGATTCTCCTTGGCCCAATTCCACAAAGCCTGCTCTCCCTTGACCTTGCTCGCCATGTAAACGATAAAGCCCTTTTGCATATCGGTCATGCCATCGGGGAAATCCTGCACGACCTGGACACTTTCTTCGTTCCAGGTGTCGGGCGTGATGTCAATCCTTTGATCTGGCTTGGGGAAGACGACCGCCGATCCCGATGATGTGAGCACAAACCGCTTGACACTGCTTTCGTTGGCGGCCGCCTTCAGTGCGTTCAGTGTGCTGTTGACAACAGTTGGAATGACGATATCAGGATTCGGGTTCATCTCCACGGGCGACGCGACGTGGATGACACCTGCTACTCCTGTTCATGTCGGTGCAAATGAGTCAGTCCTGCCATGCAGCACAATAGTCGAAGCGCATAAGATGTCGTCAACATCTCATAGATCTTACCTTTGACTGCCTCGGTGAATGCTCCCTCCGTGGTAAGATCAGGAATCTCGACGAGCTCGAATTTCCCCTTACCGTACCTCTGGGCGAAGAAATCCACCATCCAACTGTTCTTCTCAGCGTTTCTCACGGTCCCACGCACTTTGTAGCCATGCAGAAGCACTTGGTCTGCCACATGCGATCCGACAAGCCCGTTCACACCAGTGATGAGGACCACCGAGCCCTGCGCCAGAGCAGCATTCTCAATCGTCATATCAATGATTGCCCGTTTCTCCAGCTGACCAAGAAACAAGGGCTGCCAGTTAGATAAAAAGATCAAATATCTTCCTTGCAGAAGAGACTTCAACGCAAACACCGCACTTCGGCTGCAGAATCAATGCAGTTTAATGGGAGGGCTACGAAATGTGGTCAGCCACCTGGAGGATGCTCCGAAGCGAATACTTATATTCCGCGCCTCAAATCGGGCTGCAAAGGTATTTAATGGCATTATTCATCAGGCAACCGTAGCATAGAGGACAATGACACCACGGCACTTCCATCAAGTGACGCGGTAGATACTAGCTCTAGCAGGACCAAAGGATCTTCCAGAATCCCATCGCCTTGAAGTTTTGTTTGAGGAAGTTGATGGCAGGCCGTGACTTGTGTAGTTGTGTGATTGGGGAGCCTCAAGGACGAAGGGGCGCCTGATTGGCGGGAAATCGACTTCCTGGGCGGCCGTGTTCGATAACCGCGCTTATCGATTGCGCCCCAAACAAAGCCCAGATGGCAGGATTCCTTTGCTGGGTGGTAGGTTCAAGGAGCGCTTAGGCCACCGTCCTACTTGGGTGCCTTTTACATACATAGGTGCGTGCTGACAAGTGTGAAAATGGCCAATCGTCCCCGGTGCACGGCCGAATGAACCATGATGACGACGCTCTATGGCGATAACAGCCACCGACGCGCCTTGGCCGTCGAGAAAGCTGCTTTGTGATACATGAATACTGTGGGTTGATGTCTCGGTTGAACTACCACCTCGTATTGAAAATTGTTAGGTGTGATGCACATTTACAATTCGTCAACAACAAGGGCCTCCTGCCTCGTATCGATACTCACAGTATACAACGAGGGGTAGGGCGTGGGGGGAGGGCAAGTCGACAGCGCTGCTTCGGCACATATCTCTGGAGAAGGACGAGTGAGCATTAGATTGAAGCGTCAGGACCGGGTCTCCCTCATATCGAACGAAGCTGGTCTGCCGAAGACCATTCCAGAAGCGCATGACTTTTGGATCATAGCAACCATCACTCGAACATCACATCATCGATGAGGACTGGCTCATTGCACGATTTGCTTTGCCAAAAACCTAGAAAATCACGAATTCTGCCAAGATATGGGTATCATTATTTGCAACCCGTGCTCAATTTTGAGTTGACCTCATTGAAATTTTCGTGCTCTATTGTTGTCCAGTTCCCCCCCCTTGCTATGCCGTGTTCTGAGCTCGTGGTGGCGGCTCAATGCAATAGGGTAGCGTGTCTCCTTGAGACGACGATCTAGTCTAAGTTGTCGATCTTATGGTTTGGGTACATGCAGCGTCTTGCTGATCATCAACGAGCCGTTTAACAGAAACAGCAAGGCTGTTGGGTGAAACTCGAACGGAGTTCCGTGGAGGACCGAGCCAAGGGGTATAGAGTCGTGGATATATCCGAGATACGTCCAAGTGGCCATGATTGCGGAGCTTGTCAAGCATGCGAAGGGGATTGGTGTCCCTTCAAAGTACTGGGATTTCCCTGTCTTGTCTTTCGGGAGCATTGCGACAGTGACGTTGAATCTAGCGAGTCGGGTCAACCCACATAGCACGTAGAAGCAGAGGAAGAGTTGGTCAATATTAGTCCGGAACCCAATGGCGAAAGCCACAGCAGCGGGAGCAACTCCGAAGGATATCTTGGGCGAAGTCAGTGTTTGGCTCGAGCTTGCATAGAGCATGATTGCATACCAGATCAGCCAGAGAATCCAATTCTTGTCCCATCAGAGAAGACTTCTTCCTCCATCGTGCCACCTTGCCATCGAAGAAATCAAAGAACAGACCAAAGGGCATGAGGGCCAAGGCGAACCACAGGTTTGTTAGATCCTTTGGGTCTGAGAGGCAGTATCGCATCGAGGAGAGGACCGACATGACTGCGAATATCTTGTTAGCATATGTTCCACCGACGAGTCGAGGCAGCGGTCGTCGTACATCCGCAAAAGCCTGGAACTGAATTAGTCTTCTGCCTTATGAAGTGCTCCAATTGACATTTACGTACCGTTGAGTTCAGTGATCAGATCAGCCAGATGTAGAGCTCTGTTGAAGTCAGTCGCTTCCCCCATTCCGAAGAGTTCAACCGTACCTGACCAAGCTGAAGTGGCCAGTGTCTTGGGCAAGCAACATGGCTTGCTTCGACTGTGCATTATTGGACGGTTGTACTGAAGTTTCTTCTTGCCCGGCAGTGGTCGCCCCGCTTCGGCGAGACATCTTGGTGCAGGAGGGATAGGATGAAGGCAGAGAAGGACAGAGGGATGGGGAATGAATGTCCTTGAGAGATCGCGCGACGAGAATGGAAGAAGGAGATATGCGTGTAGAAATACTAGGCAGAGGGAAAGTCGTCTGGTGGAGAATCAAGGCGTGGGCAAAAAGATGCTGGCCTCTCGTATTGAAACAATTGATGTTGGTGGGTGCGGATGTGGGTGTGGGTGTGGATGTGGGCGTGGGTGAGGGAGAAGGTCAATTCAGGTGTCAATTTCGACCAAACGTCATCAGTGATGATTTAATTCATCATTTGAATCCGTCACCCTGGAATCCTCCAAGTTTATTTTCAGCCACACCGCAGTTTCAGGGACGAATGGCGTGTCGCGTGTACGCCACTATATGCGCCACAGACGCGTGCACCGCCACACCCGCCACAATTGTTCACGAGTGTATCACGTGATTCGGCACTGGAGGAGAATGAAACAATTTTTCATCGGTGTAGAGGCATCAATATCGATGCATGGTTCCTCGAGGGCCATATCTAACAAATCTTCCAGGAATTCCCACGTCTCGTAGTCACAGTCCCAGTGGGTTCTCTGATCCATCCTGGCTGTACTCTTTTTTTGCCGGGTATTTGACCTCCATACCGACCCATCCAACGCCTAAACCATGCTTGGAGAACAACGTGAAGGACGAAAGAGAAATGGCACCGCGACCACCGCCGATTAGAATCGGCCGCGGCCTCGAGGGGCACCTCTTGAGCCTCCCCGTCCAGCAGAAAACCCTCCGCGCGCACCGCCTCTGGGAGCCCCCCTACCTCCACCGAATGATCCTCTCCCTCGGGGAGCACCTCGTCCACCTGCACCGAAGGATCCTCGGCCTCTGGGAGCGCCTCGACCACCTCGTGCGCCACCGCGAGTGCCAACTGGCCGTTTGGCTTTGGTTCCTAGGTGATGTGTGAGTTGAGCGCATTCCTTTTGTCACGGATGGTGTGCATACCTGGTGGTGGTTTGGGCTTGGGAAGAAACCTGTCAACTCTTAGCATCATCCTGGAACTCCATTCCTTTTGAAATGCGTCCCAACTCACTTTTCGAGTGGTAGGAGTTTGTCGCCTCCAATGTAGAATTTATCTCCAGCCTTGAAAGAAGTAGCCTGGATGCCCTCCTGCGGCTTGATTGTGAAGTAGACTTGGTTGATGGGCCCTAGAATCTCATCGACCTTTCCTATCGAGGTCTGTGCCGTGTCAATCGGTATTCATATAGAACTGGGGAGGCTATCGGACCTTATTTTCGAGGTATATCGGGGCGTTGAAAAAGGGCACTTTGGGGTTGACCGACTCGCACACCAGTTCTCCCTCACAAGCATGGAGGAACTTGCCCATTTCTGCATCCCAATTAGCTCCAGACCTGGTCGCAATGACCATTTCAAACTCACCGAACACTTGATCAGGTGGGCCATAGCTTTGTTGTTGAAAGCCGCCTCTGCCTGTTCTCTGCAGTCAGTCACTCTGATTTCTCCCGCAATTTCTTGTGTGCAGCGCCTGGCAGGGCCTGCTCCGGAGACTTTGGGCTGGGTGCTGGAAATTAATTTACCTCCACCTCGTCCTCCAAACGAACCTCTTCCTCGATCACCACTTCGGAAACCACCACGACCTCGTGAATCGCCTCGATACGCCATTGTTGTTGAGCGTTGGAGAAGCGAGTGGGTGCAAGAGGCAGGAAATACTTTTTTGGCCTGAGGGGATGAAATTATTTCATGGGCGATTTGCAGTTCGATGCACGGGGACACACGTGATTCGCCCTATTCACATCCACTGGCACCACACATCAAATCGACACCCGTTCCTTCGTGCGGTGTGCTCTACCATATTCTCGCTCCACCACCCCCCTTCGTTTTCTAGATCTTTGGCCATGAGCCACCAGAAGAAAGTCAGTCTCAATCCTCATGATCTTTGGGGGGTGTTGAAAGGTCCCAAGATGAGTCAAAACGGCGCCCCAGCTCAGGGTTGTGAGTCATCCACCCCTGAGAGCAATCTATCAAAAAGACCAGCCAACCCTCAGCAGGGTAAGAAAGTCACCAACCGACCGAAAGACATGTCTACTCAGGCCGCCCCAAAGCACCAGGCGCCAAAGGAGCTGCCAGACTTCATACAGGAGCGAAATGCCCTTTTTGACCAATTGAAGAAGGCCCACGATGAAGAACTGGCTAGTAGGGATAAACCTGAAATCCAAGTCACTCTTACCCCAGTTCCTGGTCAAGAAACCACCATCGAAGGGAAGGCATGGGAAACTACGCCCGGCCACCTACTGAAAAACGTCCCCAAAGACCGAGCAGGTCAGATCGTCGTTGCCAAGGTTGACGGCCAGGTGTGGGATCTGGACCGACCGCTCGAGAAGGACAGCAAAGTTGTGTATCTCACCTTTGAGGACCCAGAAGGTCGAGACGTATTTTGGCATTCGTCTGCTCACGTACTGGGAGAATGTGCGGAACATGAATACGGGTGCCGCCTTTCGCATGGTCCCCCAACCGCTATGGGTTTCTTCTACGACATGGCTCTTCCACCTGGACAAGCCGTACGTGAGGCGGAATGGCCATCGATCGAGACTCGCGCCAAGAAATTCACCAAGGAGAAACAGGCGTTCGAACGGCTCGAAGTATCGAAGGAAAATCTCCGGAAACTATTCGGCTACAGCAAGTACAAGATGCACTACATTGAGAAGTTCGTGCCGGATGGCGAATCTTCCACCGTCTATCGTAACGGCACGCTCGTCGATCTATGCCAAGGCCCACATATCCAGAACACGCGAAAGATCGAGGCGTTCAAGATCATGAAGAATAGCTCGGCGTACTTCCTAGGTGATCAGAACAACGACAGTCTACAACGTATTCACGGTGTGGCCTTCCCTAGTAAGCAGCAACTGAAGGACTGGGAGCACTTCCTAGAGGAAGCCAAGAAGCGTGACCACCAGGCGATCGGCCAGCAACAGAAACTGTTTATGTTTAGCAAGATGTCTCCTGGATCACCGTTCCTGCTTCCCCATGGAACACGGATTTTTAATGCTCTTCAAGCTATGCTCCGCGAGCAGTACTGGGAGCGTGGCTACCAGGAGGTACAGACACCTAACATGTATGGTGTGGAGTTGTGGAAGACATCCGGGCACTGGCAGCACTACCAGGACGATATGTTCCGGGTGCAGATCAAGGAAGACGCGTCAGACCCTCTCCCTCTCGCAGACAAGACTCCTGATGGCAAGTCTCTGCCACCAGGAGAACCTAAGGATAAAGATAAGGGCGTATTCGGGTTGAAGCCAATGAACTGTCCAGGTCATTGCTTGATGTTCCGCGATGAAGAACGCTCCTACCGCGAGCTTCCATGGCGAGTGGCAGATTTCGGCGTGTTGCACCGTAACGAGGCCTCTGGTGCCTTGTCGGGACTCACTCGTGTGCGCAAGTTCCAACAGGACGACACCCACATCTTCTGCACCAACGAGCAAGTCCAACACGAGATCGAAGCCCTGTTCGACTTCATGAAACACGTCTACGGCCTCTTCGGATTCCCCTTCAAGTTCAAACTTAGCACCCGGCCCGATGGCTACATGGGCACAATCGCAGAATGGGACTCAGCAGAGAGCCGGCTGAAGCAGGCGCTACAGAACTTCCGTGGAGATGATTGGGAACTGAATGAGGGCGACGGTGCCTTCTACGGACCCAAGATCGACATCACGATACAAGACGCGTTGATGCGTGAGTACCAGTGTGCGACAATCCAGCTCGATTTCCAAGGCCCCCAGAACTTCAAGCTTGAGTACCGCACCAGCGAGTCCGGCGAAGATGTCCACAAGCACGATTCGAGCGAGGTGCGTGACCCCAAGGCACCAGGGGCCGGCATGGCTAGACCCGTCATGATCCACCGAGCGATTATCGGCTCATTTGAGCGATTCATCGCCATTCTCTGCGAACACTTTGCAGGCAAGTGGCCGTTCTGGCTGTCGCCACGACAGATCCTCGTGATCCCCGTCATGAAGAGCGCTGAGGACTACGTTCGCGAGATCCAGGGCATCTTCCACAAGGCACGCATGTACGTCGATATTGACGTCAGTGGAAACACTCTACAGAAGAAGATTCGAAGCGGGCAATTGGCGCAGTACAACTTCATCTTCGGTAAGTCAACACAATCAACCGATGTTCCCGAATACGGAGGAGACCTTGTTGCATAATTACTAACTCCTTTCCTTTTCCCGTGTATAGTGGTTGGCGCGAAAGAACAAGAGACGCGCACAGTCAACATTCGCAACCGTGATGACCCTGCCACACAAAAGATGGGCGAGCTGATTCCCCTGCAGGCCGCACTACAGCGTCTGACGGAACTGCGAGACGAACGCCGGCTGGAGAGTAAGATCGACATGCATGAGTAAAATTTCTGGCAGGACATTTGTGAGACACGCCTCACTGGAGCACATCAATACCAATGATGGAAACGTTAGAGGGCAGCACAGTCGAGGAACACAAGGAAGTCAGTATACGTACACCTAAGAAAGTGAACAGCAGTGGAGAGAAGAATGATCATCGTTTTAAATGTAAAAGAGACGGGGAACGATGGATCCACCCGATTACTCAAACTCCGTAGATAAGAATCTTTCTTTTTCCTTCTGGTCTGTCTTCCAATATTAAATAATATTCACTTCCTCGGGTTTTTCCTCGTTGAGGGTCCCTCTGCTCCCCAACGAGTGCTGCCTCCTTGCGATAAGGAGCTCATCCCTTGGAGGAAACTTGTCAGAAAAATATTAAAAATGCAATGGGGATGACCATCGCGAAAAGGTGAAGGGTTTTACGGAAGGGTAAAAGAATGAAGGAGTCTTTTGGATTGCCCGAATCGCTAAAATCTAATAGCATCTTTATCATGGCTGTTTCCTAAATTTTTAAATCAAGCCGCTTGCTCGGGTGTCTCGCCCTCAGCAACAACTGCCACAGGCAGACCACGAGTTGGACTTTGTAAGACCAGAGCCTCGTGACGCCTCGCCCGGAAGAAATCTGAAACAGCGCGGATCAGGATGAACCAACCAATAATCATCAAAACATAGGAAATCCAATCGGAGCTGGTGAAGCCACTAATTCCACCGTTCCCGGAGGAAGAACCAGAAGAATCTACATTATTTGGGTCGAAATTGTGGCTGTTTGGGTCGGGGGGCGAAGAGTTGGAGAATTGGCCGGGGTTCCCGGTGTCTGTATTTCCACCATCGGAGCCACTCATGTAAAATCCATATTGCACCAGAGTCAGACCAAGACCTGCTCGACTACCGTGTTTGGCGGCATGTGTTGTGTGAAGAAGATAGGTGAGGAGGAAACCAACGAGTTGAAAGGACATTGATATCATGCCGTTCCACACAAAGGAGAAGACAGAGCCAACAGGAAGTCCATCGACGTAGACTTCATCCGAGGACATTCCAGGAGCGAGAATAGTGGTCTCCCAATAGGGAGGGGTAGCATCGGCGGCAGCTTGTTCGTATGTCTGAAGAAACTGGTCAGCGATTGCAGGGCCTCAGGAGAAAGTTTGGCGAAGTTGAACTTACCGGAGGTTTCTCGTCCAGTTGTTCGCCGCGTTCAGGTTTGGCCGACAGGTTCGCGAAGACACCATCGGTAGGCCTCGAAGCAGAAGATGGCATGGGTCTGAATGCAGGTAGTTCGGTGACTCTTCGTTGGATGTGGTGCTGGGGTGTCGTGTCTGAGGGTTGAGGGGCGGCTGGTTCGGCCCTCATCAATCGTTGTCGGTCATCACCATCATTTTCGGCATCGGAAGCCTCTCCATCATCGAAAGCATCCTGGAGGTCATGGTCAGGGTCCTGGGCCAAGGGATCCTGTGCTAATAGGCGTCTTGAAGAAGGGGACGAGGTTCGGGATCGGAAGGAAGGCGGAGGAGAATGGGGAATTTGATGGGCCGAATCTGGGGATGTAGGAGATTGAACGTCGTCATCGTCATGGGAATTAACCTGCGATAGAGTCAGAGTGGATGCTTGTGGTGTCGATAACGATGACGGCGATGGCGATGGCGATGGATTGATCAGCAGGCAAAGAGTTGAACGGCTTACCGCTTCGTATCTCTGAGGGGCCATGACGCGGCCGGTAAATGGTAGGGTGCCCGACAATCTAGAGAAGAGGACTAGAGGAAGTTTCAAAGAGGGAATAGAAGAATAAAATAATAGTGGTCGTATTGAAGCAGGAGGATGTTTGGTGTTGAAGAGGAAGAGAACGGAAGGGTGGTCGGTGGGTGGGTGTCAGTGGTTGGCCAGACGAGGAGGAGTCAAAGAGTCCAAGGACTGGCAGAAGATGGACGAAGACGCAGATGGATGAGCGAGTGGCGCTGCACGGCACAGGCGATGCCTTGAGCCTTGATCCCCCAGGCGAGCACAGCCCCCGAGGCCCAGACCCAAGTCACGTGCTCTGACACGGAACATCTATACTCCGTATTCCGTGCTCCGTCCTCCATCCCTGCCAAACGTCCCTTCGGTCGTCGCGTCATGAACAAAGAAAAGTGCCAGTGCTCCGTGCCAGCACTCCATACTCGACCAAACACTCATTTCATTGTCGCCAACTTCGCATACTTCAATGGCTGCGAATCAATCGGTAAGTCTTCCCCTTTGGATCAACCACCATCAAAAGGACCGTGCTCATCATTCCGCCCCTCAGACTGCTCTCAAACACTGGGCCCGGGTCATCCAGCAATGGCCCATCGACCATGTCCGACCCAAGCATGTCTCGTTTCAGACCGTCATGCAATCTCGTCTCGATAAGATCACCGCTCCTATTCTTCCCAACATCAAGGCCAAAGACACTCCTACCTCAGCCTCACAGCCACCTGTGTTGGACGAGGACAGAGAGTTGCGACAGATCAATGCCCTGGATGCGCTCTTGACGAACGCATATGCAAACAAATATCCCACCCCAAAGACCGTCCGCTACCCTCAGAGTAATCCAAATCATTACGATGACCTCATTAAGGAGCTCGACGAAGCTCCCACTCGGACCTGGGCTGCTTCCCTCATGATGAGGCTCAAGGGCTTGGTAAGGATGTCGTGAGAAGTTATTTTGGATCAAAGCGGAAGATGGGTGAAATTCCTCTCCCCTGTACAACAAGCTATTGCTGGCAGCATTTTTGCGGCCAGGTTACAAATTGGCCGTGGTTGGGATCTTTCGACGAGACTGCTGAATGCTGAATGCGCTCCTTGCGATAACATCTCGATAATCGCCGAAGCAGGCTCATATTCCCCACTCTAATGTGCCGAGAATTGTCATCCAGCCATATACGATCAATTGATCAACGAGGTGTTGGCATCTGGCCTGATGTTCGGCCCGACGGCCAGAACGAGAACACCCCTTCTCTCCCAGGTCGTGACTGGGGAATGACGCACGGAGTTGAGGCCTTGCTCTCAACGGCACGCTTCCACTCTGCAATTGCGACTCATCCTACAGAGTACTCGTCATGCTGTCCTTCAAAAGGTCCTGGCCTTAGAAAGCCATGTTCGTTATGGGCATTAGTTCTGAGCAGCGACGATTGCAGCTTCTCAAGAAAGATAGCCGTGTACATCATTGTACATATCATATGTATGGAATACCCCTTGTGTATATTACCTAGGCATATACTACCATTGCCCACTAGAGCTCCTTTTCGGTCCCTGCTTTCATCCTGCATTGGAGGGAGAAATTCAAGAAAGTTGGAGAAGATCACGTGTCACGGCAGCCTCGCTATAAGACTTCCCCGCATTCGACCCTCCAAGTGCCTCCCAACTTTTACCGCGGCAATGGTTCTTTCTGAGTTTGATATCAACGATTTTTCCCGGCTATAGAATTGATTGTTATACAATCACACCCCTTCCCACCTAGAGTTGTGTCTCTATATTTCGACGATATACCTCTCTCTTCTAGATGCCCTCACCCCTGCCCACATCCTCCCCATGTCTAAACCCAAACCCACCACTCTCAACCCCGTGGAATACACATATGGCCCACCAAACACAGGCTCAACAGCACACTCAATCGCCCACCCAGAACCCATATCCGCCATTACGCTGCACATCGCCGGCATCCTTGTGACAGTGTTCGGCCTCTCAGAACTGCCTCCAGCCAGCGAAACAACCTCCGTCTCTGCGCTATGGCTGCTCCACCCCCGCCTCCAAACGAAAGAGTGCATGGCACCATTCGGCGCCCATATCATCTCCGAGTGGAACGCGCACCGCAAGTCATCCTCGTCGAAGAAATCCAAACCCCAACGCGGCCTGATCGCCGTCTCATTTGACCAGCGCAACCACGGCTCCCGCCTCGTCTCGCCTATCGCAAACGAAGCATGGCGCACCGGCAACGAGCGGCACGCCCTGGACATGTACAGCAGCTACGCAGGGACAGCCGCTGATACCTCGCTCCTCCTCGACTACCTGCCAGGCTATATCTTCCCAGACTCCGACCGCACCATCGACCACAACATCGTGCTGGGAATCTCACTCGGCGGACACGCAGCCTGGCACGTCGTCACGCAAGACCCTCGCTTCAGCGCCTCCATCCCCGTGATCGGCTGCCCGGACTACGCGAGGCTGATGGCCGATCGGGCGCGGCTGAGCAAGCGGAAGGACTGGCTCGAGACGCAGGGCAGGAAGTTCCTGGGGAGTCCAGATTTCCCCCCGAGCTTGGTGGAGAGTTTGAGACGGACGGATCCCGCGAGCCTGGTCGCGAGTTGTCTGAGGGATACGCCGCGCGAGCAGGCGTGGGCATCACCGTCTCCGACCGAGGGCGACAGGGCCAGTCTTGCGCCGCTCATGGCACGGTGTTTCGGGAACAAGCGCATCCTGGTGCTTTCCGGCGGTGCGGACAAGCTGGTGAGCTACGCACATAGCAAGCCCTTCCTGGACTGGTTGAAGCGCTCCGCAGGTGAGGGCGGCTGGTTCGCTGGCGGAGGCCTCCACCTGGAGGATTACGTGTATGAAGGTGTTGGCCACGAGGTCCCACCCGCTATGGTGTCCCAGATGGTCAACTTTGTCAATGAGACTCTGGACACTGCTGGCAGTGGTATTATCCAGCTGCATGGAAAGGTGGGCGACAGTAAAATATAGACATCGCTGAGAGAGTCTCTTGCATTTTTAAAAGGGTCTAGACGCAGCTATCTCCAGGAGAATCGAATCCTCTATTGTGCAAACCCTGACATGTTCAGCCAAGGTGCATGGCCCCTGGGTCCCTCATCTTCGCATATGTCATACAACCTGCTTGGCTATGCAATTCATATCCCTTCGTCTCCTCTGTTGGTCCCAAAATACGTCTCGCTATGCTATGCGTATTGTAAACCAAGATCCCAAAACCCGTCCATACACTTGTCGCCCCCTTGTCATAGAATTGAACCAAGTTTGGGGAACATGGCCGCCACATTCGTGTGTCAGTCTCTGCTCATCAATCTCCACCGCCCCTTATCGATTATACCTGGCCAATGTTTCCATAATGTCCTGCACATTCTGCTGAGGCTGTTGTTGAGTCGTTCCGAACGCGGTTGCTCCTCCTCCGTACTGAGGTTGCTGTTGTGGTAGTGGTGGCGGCGGCGGCGGTACAAACTGGGCCCCTTGACTTTGGTGGCGAACAGCATTGCTGAGGAGACCGGCTAGATCAGGGCCTGAGCGGTCGTTGGGGGACATGTTTCTCTGTCCGTCGCCTGGCTGTCGAAGATTGGCCAAAAGCTGTTGAAGGTTGGGTGTACTAGCCGAGTTAGGCGTCATATTGGTTGGGCTTTGTGGTAACATTTGAGAGTTGTATTGGCCTGGTTGATTGAATTGTTGGTACGGATTTTGATGCTGTGGAGTAAAGTTTGGGGGGAGCTGTTGTGGAAAGGGTTGAGGCTGTTGGTGTCCATACTGCGCAGCACCCTGGTTGTAGGCTTGGGATGCGTTATCTCTTGTGTGTCCCATTGCACGCTCCTTTTGTCGAGCGTGGGAGACAATGTCGGCCGCAACAGGTACGTCGAGATCCACATATTCGTTGAAATTCACATTTGATGCCCCCGCAGCTCGGTCGAAGACTTGTAGGGGAATCTTGCTATTATACTGGGCAGCTTGTGTTAGCTTGACGATTGCTTGCACGCCTTCAATGATCTGTCTTTTGACTACACCGTTCAAAGGAAGCCTTGGGCTCAACCAGATGGTTGAAGCTCTGAGTCCCCTGGAGCGAAATCCCTGCTCAGTCCAGTTGATGAAACTGTGGGCGACTGACGGATCAAGAACCAGGAGTTGGACGTCGGGTACGTCTCGAGGATCGCGACGAGGCAAGGGTAAGGACGCTTCTTCATCGAATGCCACGGGGAAAGGAGGTGGATAAGTGGCTCCATATGGAGACCTTGGCCTGCCTTCCGCGCCGAATCTTGGACTCTGAGCAGGCGGTCTGTAATCATCTCCCGATCGGTAGCGTCTAGGTGACGGCGATCTGCCCGACCGATAGTCCTCTCGTCTATTTCGGTCATCTCGGTAACTATCCAGACTGGTACGGCCGTATCGGTCACTTTGTCGTGCGCTACGATCAGGTGACCGTGATCGACGTCTTCTGTTGCCCTGGTTATTTGCATTGCGAGAATTCTTCTGTGGCTTGGATACTTCCAAATGGACTTTCCTTCCTCTGATCTCGACTCCCTGCTCGGAGGCCAAGGCTGCAGCACAAGAAGCTGCTTCAAGATACTGAACAAACCCATATGCTTGCTTGATGGATATCTGAGCTAAGCGGCCATGTTTGTGGAAGGTGAAGAATAAATCCCGCTTAGTTACTTTTTCGCTCGGCAGGTTTCCAACAAAGAGGCGGGATCCCAGGGGAAATTTGTCCCAGATACC
>Ga0105239_10000308_pt1 | contig 72338 bp, 88 predicted proteins | sample KBSC44metaG_FD_92761 | JGI IMG/M metagenome (GOLD analysis project Ga0105239, IMG submission 92761) | Corn rhizosphere microbial communities from Kellogg Biological Station, Michigan, USA - KBS C4-4 metaG | ecosystem: Host-associated > Plants > Roots > Rhizosphere > Soil | place: Michigan, USA...
GTGCGCGCGTGACGAGGTTGGTAAAGCGGGTCTCAAAGAGCCTAAAGATCCTGTCACCGTCGAAGAAGCGGCTCTGCTGCAATCGGTCCTCGTCAAGCGCTTGTCCGAGTACAGCACCTCATACGACGACGACCTGACCACCTGGGACAAGTTCAAGCAAACGCAAATGCAGGCTCACGCAGCAAAACTCTCCAAACGAGTTTCTATGGCTCTCCAAGTCCGCCTTGGCGAGAAGGAGATCCTCCACCAGCTGATTTCCATCTGTCAAGAGTACATCAGATTGAAATCCGAGGAGGTCGCGTTCAACCGATCGTCTAAGCGCAAGTACGACGGCGAATCTACTCAGCAATCCCAGAAGATGGCTCGCAACAACGGAACGCAGCGAAGATGATCGTCAAGAAGTGAAGTTTCGACTTTCTTTGTTCTATGAGAAGTGTGTGACTCTTCATCGGGTTGAAAATCAAGGCGCTGGCCTTATGATACTATGTACACAACACACCACTATCGGTTGTTTCTCAGCTATTGTTGCTGCCACCATCCCACCACCGTCCCCAATCCCGATCCTCAATCTCCAACGATTCAACTCCCACCGAGGATCTCTCACCAGCACACAGTCAGTTTGCTCCAAACTTATTCCATCATCTTACAGGGTACCCATTGAAAAAAATGTGGGGTGAAGAGGCGAAAAAACATTCAGCAGCATCGACAAGCACCGGCACTGGATGTCGAGCTGAGAATAAGAGAGTTTGGAAAATTGTGCTCTCTGGTTCAACGGTTCAAAAATCACAAAACAAATATTGAGGTTCCGCGCAGTTCAAGGAGGTGCAGGTATTGACTGCTGTTGTTGCTGTTGTGGACCTGCTGGTGATGACTGGGTGGGAGCCGCAGCTTCGACCTGAGCCTTCCTGGCTGACAACGCCTGTGCGTCTGATGGCCGGCTGTTGCCCATGAGGTAAGCACGCTGTATCATACGGCCTAGGACATCATCGGTTCTTATATCCGAGACGGAGGATTCATCATCGTCGGAGTCAAACTTGAATCTGTCGTCATCAGAGGGATCCCTTCTCGGGCGAGGAAGTTTTCGATCTATCATGATTCGACCGCCTCTACCCAGCCTTCTTCGGAAAGATGGCATCTGAGTACCATGATCGTCACTGGGAGGTGTTGCATACCGGATCGGTGTCGGTGGGCGAGGTGCGTCTTTCATCATTACGTCTGGGCCATCTTGCCGTGGATGAGAATCTTCATCCGATATACTGGCTGGAGGGGTTGGAAGATACACACTAGCGGCCATTGCCTCTCGGAAATGGTCGTCTGGCTCTGGATGTTCGGGTTCGAGTTCAGGAGTGAGTGGTGCCATGGTTTTATCAACGAAGCCCTCGTTCCATCGGATATGCTTGTCGACATTGGTCTGGATTTCCTTCTCCATCTCACGTTCCTTGGCAGCGATTACATCCTCAAGGGTACGCAATTCTGGGCCACTGCCAGGAACCATGGGCATTCGAAGTTGGTGAGCAAGAGCAGCTTGATTGGGGTTCATGCCAGTAGGAAGTTTCTGCTTCTATACGCACAGGTTAGTCTGATGTTCAAAGGTATGGGTTTGATTGATGTGGTTACCTTTTGATTGACGAGCAGATCTTCGTCTCCCTTGATGCCCAGCTTTCTCTTTGTTTCTCTGAATGCCATGCGTTGCTCAAATACCAGGCGATCCATCTCAAGGGTCTCCTTCCTCAAGAATTCTCTCCGTTTGATCATGAGCAGCAGATTACGAGCGGTTTCGAGCTCCAGGCGAAGCTTCCGCAGCTTATCAGCACTCTGGGCATCTCTATTCCTGGTCTTTCGGATTTGACGAAGTTCTCGTCGTCGGAAGCAAACATATGGATCAGAGTCATCTGTTTCTTGACCGGTCTCAAACTTGAGTCGAGGAGCGAGGCCACGATTTCCGGTTGCGGTCCGCCGGGATTTCCAATGTTCATACAGGAACTTGGAAAGATTTCTCACGTGGGGATGAATGGTATTGTCAAACTGATCTTCCAGTTCTTCTAAAGGTAAGACGGGAGGGCTATCGACAGCAGCAAAAGGCTGTTTTGTCTGAGCGGTTTCTTCAAAGAAGTTCATGACCTCTTCGAATTGATCTTCAGTACAGGGGGCTTGCTCTGCAGGTAATGTCTTGTTGAGCAATTTCAAGGCAAGTTCATCATCCTCATCCATGCAATACGCCGCTCCAGCACAATCTTCGACTGTGGCTGAGAAGCGGATGTATGTCGCGGGCTGTTGAAAGCCCTTGGGGTAGAGGACGTCATATTGAACATCATTTGCAATGGTAGGTGGAGTTGGGATGTATGCATCTTTGACGTTAGCATCAGCTTTTGCTACTTCGGATGCTTTGATGGCTTGTTGAAGATGGTATTCCTGGCGGAAGCGTCAGTGACTTGGTGCCAAGACTTGGTGACTCAGCGACCAGAAGAGGACAGATGCGACCAAAACCAGCAAGGGCGAGTGGGAAGAGAGTGACAAGAGGGCGAAGACTTACGGCTTCCTCTGCCTTTTCAACACCGGTTTCTATTTGAGCTCTCTGAGAATCATAGTCGATCAATGATTCAACTTGATCCTCACGAAAAATCTGGACATTCTGTTTGGCGTTGAGTTTCTTTGGGCGGGTGTGCCTACCTGTCGCGCGGGACATGGAGGCTATGGGGAGACCAAATGCATGAGAAGAAGAGAGGGAGGCGAGTTTGGGCGGAGTGGGAAGGGTGGCCGGGGAGGAGACCACCTAACCCGAAAGTAATTTGGGGGTCGCCCTGGGGAGTGCACTGCACTGCAGGCCGCGAGAGAAGGGTAGTCGTAGTGAAGGGGGAAAACCACACCAAACGACCACTCTCAACAGGAGATCTGTAGGAATTCGCTTTGACAATTAACAAAATGGATGTCAAATTGTAGCGCTTGATCCACTGAGATGAATGCAAGCGTCAAAGTGATGAATATGTGTGGTGGTGATGATGTTTTGGATGGTGGAAAGAAATTTTCGCCCTTTCGGTTTGGGAACTGGGCGGGCTGGATGTTTGGGAGTGTGGTGGTCAGAGAGTGTGGTAGGGTGCTTGAAATTTTTCGGTCTCGGTGTTGGGTGTGGAAAGGGTCAGGGAGGGAGAATTGAGGGTGAGTGAGCGAGTGACTGACTGTGCGACAGTGACTGAGTGGAGAGAGAGAGGACGGTTAGTGAAGGGGGAGGGGCGCGGTGGCTTTGGCTGCTTGCTTGATTGCCCTGCTTGCTTTGGCCTGTCTGTCTCCCTTGTGTGGGTGTGTGGGTGGGTATGGGTTGGGCAGGCAAAACGATGGGATGGGTTGTTGTTTGGGGGATGGGATGGAGAGAGAAAAAAGGCGCTGTCCTGGCACAGACGGGTCAGGAATAATCGTGCATGAGCGAATGGGCCCTTTCTCTTTTCTTTCCTCGCGTGCAATTACGTTCTGGCGTGCCAAAACCAAACCAGGTTTTTGCTGCTGTGAACTGCAGTGTCAGAGTGTCGCTTCACTGGCCGGCGTCGTCATAACGGGCAGAATGGGCACGACTCGGTGGTGAAGCCAAGCAAAACAGGGCGTTACTAGGCGAGCCCATGCCCCTAAAGTCAGGGCCCCCAAGCCGAGGGGCCACCAGCGAAAATTCACTTTGCCGGGGGCTTCACTGGTGCCCAGTCACTAGTCATACTTCCCTTTCAGGCTCCCGTGCCTGGGAGGGATAACTAGGTACTGGCAGTCGAGACCTGGGCCATCGCGGAGGGGCGCCTACGAGTTACGAGATAGCATTGGCGCGCTCACTGCGGGAAGGTGACTTGGGCTTGGACGGAGCTAGGAGGAGTGATAGGCTAAAGTGCAAGCTAGTGAGTGATATAGACCAATAATATGTGGTTGGGTGGGTATGATCTACACACCAGTAGCTAGTATTGATCACTACCAGTATGACTGAGCATAGCGCCCACTGCAGCATTTTGACATGCCCCTGAAGACAAGGGATCAGCTCGTCAAAATGTCCAACCAGGCGTGCAAGATGCCAGTGGTATTATGAAGTAGTCCGTTAGCTCCCGGAACACTCGATATAAATTGAGAACTTTGCTTGCTTTGTTTGTTCTCATTCAGCTGGCGCGCTCGGGCCAACTCTTGGTACGGCTGTCATGCCTGTAGCCACCCAGTCTAGATCGATAATTAATTGCAACGGACGAGAGGCCAAATTTGACTGACTGATATACGGCGGAGTATTTTGATATCGAAACGTTGCGGTAATGTATATCTCACCCGCCGTAGTGCTCTATCACCGGGACGGAGTATAGTATTTCCAGAACCGTGAAATTCAATGACTGCACATGCTCGAACGTGAAGGCGAGATATCAAATCCTTGTGCCAACATTGTAAGAATAGTGAATGCTGCGGGCCTGCAATGAATGACCCCATGACCAACAATCGTGACTAAATGCCTCGGTGAAAGCCACTCCTTACAAACTTCTCGAGGCATGTGCGAAGTGCGAATGACCTTTTGCTGGACACCCCTCCCATCACTGGCACCAGCTCCAAATCTGGTCTTGGTGTCTGCCTAATAACACTGTCCTTGGCAACCCCTGAATTTCTTCGAGCTGTTTTGGCTTAGTGCTAAGTTGCTAGGTACGGAGGAGTGTAGCAACACTCAGGCTGATCACGTGGCTGATCACGTGGCTGGTGAATCGTGTGATTCGGTCACCGTTGGAAAACCGCTGTTTGAGGATTGGCCAGCGCTCCGTCAATACGTGCGGGACACTAACTTTGGGGCCTGGTCGCTGGATACACTAAACTGCGGCTGCAATCGCGGTCCTGAATCTCGTTATTGCACAGCTGCCCCCAATTGTAATACTTTCAGCTGCAGGCCTTTAAATCGAACAATATCCCATCCTCAATTACCATCTCTCACATTTACTCCCACGCTCGAAGCATTGTGAGTCTGTCGACCTTCTCAACACCTCTGCCGAACTCCCACAACCCCCCACCGACTAATTGACCTGACCGCCCCTCATTTCCACCCATCATGGCAGCGCCTGCCTACGGCGCTCAGTCGTCGCCCGTTGCAGAACCTAACAATGCTGCTCTCTATGAGTCAAGGAGACGACAAACAATTACCGGGTCTCAAGTTGTTGACAACATCGTCTCCTTCTCCAACTGTGTGTCTCTGCCTTCCCCCACTCGTCTTCCTCGCCCGGAAGGAGGAGTATGCGCTCACCCTCGCTTTGGGGGCCAATTGAAGCACGTGCTGACCAAGTGACGATATAGTCGATCGAGATGAGGTCGACAGGCTGCGAAAAAGGTTCATGAAGTTGGACAAGGTACGAAAGACATGAGAGGATACTGCGGAAGCTGGAGTATCCTGGTTAACGAGGCTGTGAACAGGACAACAGTGGCACAATTGAAAGAGAAGAGTTTTTGTCATTACCACAGGTCTCATCAAACCCCTTGGCCACAAGGTATGCTCTCTCGGTCTCATGAGGGACTTCGTTCTTTCTCCAAAATCCCTTGCTAAATGAGTTGATGCCACAGAATGATCGCCATCTTCGACGAGGATGGTGGTGGTGATGTCGACTTCCAGGAATTCGTCCTCGGCCTCTCTGCTTTCAGTTCCAAGGGAAACAAGGAAGAAAAACTCAAGTTCGCCTTCAAGGTCTACGATATCGACCGGGACGGCTATATCTCAAACGGCGAGCTGTTTATCGTGCTCAAGATGATGGTTGGCAGCAATCTGAAAGACCAACAGTTGCAGCAGATTGTCGACAAGACAATCATGGAGGCCGACAAGGACGGTGATGGGAAGATCAGCTTCGAAGAATTCACGCTGATGGTGGAATCCACGGACGTCAGCATGAGTCTGACTTTAGGTAAGTCCCTCTGAGACGGAAGTGATACATTGAGGCTGACGAGTTGTCTATAGACCAGTTCTAAGCGCAAGCGATGATTTTCTGTTATTGGCTTGATGGTATACCTCCCCACCGCCCAAGGATTTCTGCATAATGATCGACTACAAGACCCTGCCAATGTTTCATGACTGCTACACGGATTCATGAGAAGATTATGAAGAACACATTCGATTAACGAAGATGCTTCAAACTCCCTGACAATCGCTCTCCTTGCTTCTTCTTTTCCTTTCTTTCAGTTTTTCTATTTCCTATGAGTTCGACCGAAATTAGTTTCAAGATCAGTGCCAATCTAAACGCAACGGCTTCAAATACTACATGACCAGCAATGTCACTCCTTTTGGTCGAGTCGAGTCCATTTTTGGATACACTACAACGAGCTTTTCGTCAATGTACCCATCGCTGGACCTCGATCCAGTTGTGACCATCAATGAGGCACAAGATCCAGCAACGCCTTTGACCTCCTGTCGTTGACTTAGCACCTCAGTCACCTTCGGCTTTTGCATCTGCGGCCATGTTCGCAGTCCCAACCGATCGCGCAGTTACCTTGCAACGTCTGCTTTCGCCAGAATTGAGATTACGGCCCAGGCGCTTTGCAGCCGTATTCAGCACCGCCGCTTTCCGGTGGAAAGCTATACACTTGACGGCAGCCATATGTTTTGGTGATAGAATATCTGCTCCAGGAATTCTAATGTTCCCCAAAGTGGCTTTGGGTCACTTCTCGAGCTGCAAAGCCCGACCGAAAATACTCTTCTATCCAAAATCACCCGAGTTGAATTTGCGTGTGCCTGTCTATTGCCGATGTCTGTGCAAACTGTCAATCCCCATAGCCAGTAGTGGTGAGAACATTGCATTCCAAGAAGACTCCAAATTGATAGACATACCCAGGATCTTCAATCAAGGTTTTGACTAAACCCTAACCGGCAGCCCAGACATTTCCACCTCAGCATGTGTCGTTTACATCGCGTCGCTAAACTCGCAACAACCGCAAAGTTCCCCCTCCACCACCAGTTGGGTGCCGGCTGAGGAGGTTTGCTAAGCTCGCCTCCCCCAGATTCGCTTATGAGGTCTTGCAGCTCCGGAATCTTGGAACGAATCATGATCATTCGACTGCTCCGAATATTGAACGTCCAAGCCTGAACGATTCTTGTTTTCGTGTTCAGTAACCCAGGGATTTTGCGTTTTCTTCCGCGTTGACAATAAGATACAAGAGTGAAGATAAAAAGGGAATATCTTCTTTATGTTGTGATTGGTTGAACAACTGTTGTCCTGTCGTCCATTTTCCGTTGATTGATGCTTTGGCTTGTCGGCTGCTCTCGGCAACGATGATGATCTTCTCCCCGCAATATGAAGAGTGACCGGTCACCCCACCAAAGCGTCTGGTAATCGCTTCAGAACTCCGCATGGCCAGGGGTGGAAGGAAGACATCGATAGTCTGACTTGACTGGGGAAGGTGACACCCATGTCGGGGAAACGAGGGAGATAGAGCTCAAGATGAAGGACCTGACTTGGATATAAATATCATGAAGTGATCCCAAGTTGACACATACAATATCTCAGTCAATCAGTCATTTCACAATCCAGACAACACAGTCTCCATCCTTCAACAAATATTCCGAAGAGCGAGAGCAGAGGCAAAGCCTACAGCCACGTCAACATGCCCAACACTAAAACCGTCCATGTTCCCCATCTGGGAGGAATCGACGCGGCATACCAAATGCCACATCCTTATGACCCATCCAAACCCACCTTGATACTGGTCAACAGCTTCACCACTTCATCCGAGCTATACCGTCAGCAGTATGCAAACAAAGAGTTGACGGACAGGATGAACCTCGTCGCCATTGAGCTCCTTGGCCATGGCCAGACTAGGTCTAAGTCGGAGAATTTTACTTACTGGGACACTGCCATTATGAACTTACAGGTCATGGAGGCACTTGGAATCCTGAAGGCATTTGTCCTGGGCACATCTCAAGGCGGCTGGATCACCGTGCGGATGGCCCTTCTGGCACCAGAAAAGGTACGTTAATGAGCTTATGACATAACTTCCCCCCTCATCCCCGGCCGGATATATCGGCTCTGATGATGATGTTGACCCCCTCATCAAACCCCAGATCGAAGGCATCATCCCACTGGGCACATCGCTAGACTACGAATCCGAGCGAACACGAAGTCTGGGATGCTGGGATGGCGTGGCCGCGTGCACGGGACCTATCAATAAGTGGACCAGCAAAGTTCCCACGCCCGATTTCCGGCCCGACCAGGAATACTGCGACTTCCTCATCGACATCGGTTTCGGCAAGAACTGTGACCAAGAGGTCCGAGACACGTGGCGCAAGATCATCCCATTCAACTACCAGGGCGACGACGGCAGACGCCGCGCCCGCATGGCCGCGATCAATCTGCGTGAGCGTGATGGCTTGCATGGCCGGTTGTTCGACGTCAGATGTCCTGTCATGTGGCTCCATGTATGTACTATTTATTTATTACCCCAAAAAGTCTTTCCTCCGGGGCCCTTTTTCGACGTGTTTCAAAGTGACTCTCTCAAGGTTGACGTTGAAATCGTTGCGATCTAGGGAACCGAGGATGTCGTATACACCGTTGCGAATGCCCAGCACGAGATCAAGATGTTCACCAACAGCCCCTCCGCGGAGCTGGTGGTGGTGGATGGCGGAGCCCATTTCTTATCTGCGTCTCATCCGAAGGCCGTGGATGATGCTTTGATCGCTTTCGTGGGCAAATACGCCGCTTAGAAAGGCATTCATTCCCAAATGGACAGACATACTGCGTACGGAGTACTGTTCGCGAGATGATGAGATTAGTAATCAAGGATGGATGTCGAATGGAACGCGAGGCAATGGAGGGATGATGCTTGATATCATATTTTCGTCTTCGGTATACATACTTCATCGAACATGGAATCCGTGGCAGATATGCACAATAGGGGAGGGAATTGAGATGAGGCCGGTTTGGTTTGGCTTGGTTTTGCAATGTATGGTATGGAACTATGCATTTCAGCCTCCTCCTACATAAGTATGTACTGGTGCTTTAATGCGAAAAGAAATCTTATCTTTCTTGGAAAACCTGCTTGTATGTTGGCCTTGACAGGAGGACATTTCAGGTTTCCACCAGTGGGACACAGACTGGGACTGTTGTGTTTACAGACGCTTTTTCTTCTTATTATACATAGGAGGGCCGCCAGGTATGGTCTATCTTTATCTGATCCGATCCTGTAGATGAAATATCAACCCAATGCCTCACAGCCTTGCCCACCCTATTCGATCGAGCACATGTTGTGCAGCGTCCCGTTTCACTGCGTCGCAGCTGAAAGTAGCCACAACTTCCAAAGGGAACACAAATTGCAGACAAGCGCCAGGATTGAGACCTTTCGGATTTCCTTTTAGCGTGCGATCTGCGCTCTGGAGAATAGAAGTTGAACGCAGATCCTGCTCGTCTGAGAAGGATAGTAGCTCGGCTGAAGACCAAGCATCGTGCTGTAATAGGACCAAGGACGAGATGATCACCATTGCGGAATCGAGCATCATCTGGACGTCAAAACTGCAGAAGTCCCCCCCACCATTGTCGGGGCATTGGATTTTGTTCCCGTTCGATCGTGACGATCGTGGCTTAGCTGCAGGGGAATCTTTGGAAAGTGCTTGGCTCTCGTCCAATTCTTTCAAATATCGGCGCTCATACTGGTCAAATCGGGCAAGAAGCTCGACTAATCTCGACTTCTCCCCCACCGTGGTGGTAACGCGGCTGGGAACGGCGCCGAATTCCACAAAGTGATTGCTTTCAGGCGGGAAGTAGGTTGGGAGCGCGAGCAAGATGTCGAGAATGGCATCAGCGGTACCCGTTTCACCTTGGGTTTGAATAGCTTTATACCAGTCTATAGAGGCTAGTGGACTTGGGGTACGGAATCTGATAGAATGTCGAACCTGCGTGCAAAACCCAATTAGCTTGAGGTACAATGACATGAACATGGATCTTCTGGCTCTGGGGGAACTGAGAACGAAGCTCACAGGAGCCAGGTTGTAAGATCTTAATCCGAGTCTACTCACGTTGAGAACTCTCAAGCTCTGCAAGAGCAGTCTTGAGGTATCCGTCTGGCAATTGATTGCCTTTCGCAGCTCCATCAATCGGCAGGCACCGCTGAAGTGTTTCATCCAACTCGCGACTGCCGTTGGTCTGATGAGCTCAAAGTACAATAGCATCATGGAAGTACAGATCTCTTGATCTGTGGGAATGAGATCACGGTCCTCGGTTCCCTCTTTGGGGCAATATCGCGCCGACAGCCATGCCCTTTGGCGCGACAGCGCCACCATGTACCATCGATCAGCCTCCCTTTCAATAGCTGTATCATCTGCGCAGTACGCGTAGTACGCCAATGTCGCAGCACGTATCGAGGGCCGAATTAAGTCACAGCCAGAAAGAAAAGTGGGGAGGTACTGCATCCATGACTGGTGCCTGCCATCGCCTAAAAGTGGATGTGCGAAAGAGGAAATGAAATTAGACACGAACATCTGCTCGAACGCCAGTGCTCGCGATGGCTGGTATTGGGATAGCGGGTTGTTTCGAGTCGCTTTCGATTTGCCATTAGACCTGGCTCCCGATTCTGAACGAGGCGCTTTGACCTGTGGTAACATTCGTAGTATGAAGATACCGGACGAGGGGCCAGGACAGCTCTTGCCGATACGATGGCATTGTCTGCATTTAGGTACCTCTTCACCACACTATCACGATCGAATAGTTAGCTTGGGGTCGAAGAAATTCGTATATGCCTCGGAGAGGCGAAGCCGTCGAGCACATGCAACCTACCTTCACCCTGCGGCGCCGACAGGTTTCGCACCCTCGACTCCTAGCGACAGATCGAACCATGGCTATGGTGAGAGAAACGTAAATATGGGTAGTTGGGTTCGATGAACAGGTTCAGAGGGTGAAGGATCTGTAAATGCTGTGGCTGTGCGTCGTCAACTGCTCATTGCTTTGATGGTAAGCCTAGTGTAACGAGTGAACACGAGGTAGCAACTGCTCGTGTTGAAGCATCATTGGTACCCCGTGTTCGTACGGAGAGTCCGAATCCGATGAAGTTCTTGTATCAGCTGGTGCTGGACTTGGCCTGCTTACGACACCAAACCGTATTGCCCCCCGGGTAGTGCCGCCGCTTCTCCAGATCGGTCAAATTTTGCGACCTGCGTCAACCGATAACCAGTCAATTGTGGGAACAAGGCTGCTGGTAGCCTCGTGTTGGTGTCGTATTACGCTGGGGCTGGGGGCCAGCACGGCCAAATGCCTAGAGATTTAGAATTTCATGATGTTATTTAACACGATTTAAGGCTATTATAGGCCTTCGCATGAATCAATATTTGGAGATATAAAGCACGGTGTAAATCCTCACGATGAGATGAGTCTCCTCAACAACGATCACTTCTCAATACCAACTATCTGATCTCCAGAACTCACAGTTGCTAGCACCAGACGAGCAAACCAGTCAATATTTACCCCAATCCTCTCAGAATATGCCTTCAGGAAGCTGCTGGTGTGGTGCGTGTGCGTACAGTTACTCTGGGGAACCCGCCTTGAAGGTAACGACCCATTCCATCGTCTCGGCTAGATCACCGCAATATCAATTGTGTTGGCTGATATGATCCTATTTAGGCACTCTGTCATTGTATCACATGCCGCAAAGTTTCTGGCAGTAGCAACACTGCCAACTATGCTATCCCAGATGGAAATTTCACGTGGGAGAAAGGCACGCCAACCAAATTTGCAAAGGACCATGAATCCGGAATGGTCCTCACCATCTACTTTTGCCCACGGTGTGGAAGTACCCTGTACAAGGAGGGAAGTGCAGACATGTTCAAGGGGTTGAAGCTCGTACAGGCTGGAACGCTGCATGACAAAACCCTGCTGAACTCGGGCATGATGGCAGAACTGTATGTGAGCGAGAGAGCCTCTTGGTTGGCAAAGGTCGATGGCGTGGCTGAGATGAAAACCTTTACCAACGACGAAAAGCCATCCTTGTAGAGGTTCCTAAACCACCATGGAATTCAGACGCAGGCCTCAAGTCAAGAACACATTCTCTTCTATTCCTGGATCAGCCATTGAGAAATTCCTTTGTTTCTAGTATAGGGCCGAACGCAAAGTTAAAACAAAATGGATGATTCTAAGTATCGGACAGCCTACGATCTATTTAACAACGCCAGATCTATACTACAATGTCTACTCGGGGTTGAACTGCTGCCCTGGTTCTTTGCTATGATAACAGTGACTCAAAATTCTCCGCCCACTCATGCCTCCATTTTGGAATTGATGCCTCGACTTCCGAAATCAGCGCAGTTCTGTCCCGGGGGAAGTCTGATGCTGCCTCAACAGCGTTCTGTCGACTCTGCTATAGTCCGCATTACTCTCAGATTTCTTGGTTATTCCGTCTATCACGGCAGCACCGAGGGAAAGCAGTCCTAGCTTGCCACCACCGAAGTCTCCTCGCCCAAATCGATGTGCTAGTCTTTCACCGTTACTAGCATCCGGGATTGGGACTGGGGGAAGTCTCAACCCTGTGAAGATATAGATGAGGACCACTGCACATTCTTCCAACACCTCCATGAACAATGAGATTGTGACTGCCGCTGTTGATTGGTTTCCCAGTTGGAAGTCCGCACTATGGCTGAAGATCGCAATGAGCGAGTAGAGCACCCTAACCAATAGAAAGGGCAATGCGAAAGCCACGGCTAAGATCAGCTGGCGTTCTCCACGTCTTGTCTTCCGTGCGGCGATTGCTGCCACGGCGCACATTATGCATAGGATGGCAAATACCAGGGCGAACAAGATGACGCCAATCTTGAGGGTGGTCTCGTTGTAGATTTGAGAGGGATCGTCCGCGCTCGTCGCGCCGACGATGCAGAGAATAAGGCCCACAGCAGCGGGGGTTTGGACCATCCTCAAAATAACCAGAGAAAATATGGTGCTCCATGGTTGCTTGAGGATTGAATAATAACTATGCCACCCGTTAGCAAGTCTCTCTACGGGAGGCAACCCATCGAATTACTTACCAGCGAGCTAAAAGGCCGAGAGATGCCAGCAGCAAGGGTGATAGCCCTAGGACCGAGCATATTAATGCCGTCGTTATTGCGCCGCTTGAAGTTGGGTTCGATATCAAGATCAGTTGAGCGACGGACCCTACAATCCGAACGACGCTGAAGATCGTCAGGTAGATCCAGCCTGAGCTCCTTGTGAACCCATGCCTGTAGGCCACCAGCATGCTCGCAAGAAGTGCCGGTGCATAGTACACCAGTTTCCCAATTGCGACGCCATCGGAATAGGTGAATTTGCCCATCGTTATGTTTGAGTACTCTGTATACGCTGGAATCTCGAGATTTATATGTATTGAGTTGTTGAAATTTAGGTGAAGGTTGAACTGTGGGTTGGATTTGAAATGCCTTCGATGATTGATTGTATCTGCTTCCTTTTCTAAGGGAATGTACCGCAGTTTTAATAGTATCCCGAATACTCCAGAATAAGGTCCAGCCTCTCCTACCTAGGCTTGATGCTGATCTCATCAATGCAAAAATACAGTGCCCCCTGTTTGATTGGTGCCTGCCGAGTTGCATACCCAAAAGGGTCATCAAGACGTGCTGCATTCCCAATTAGGAAATTTGCATTAATAGGAAATTTGCGCATCAGGCTAGAAAGGTGCAGCTAGCTAAGGTCACGATCTGCTCCTCGCGCGCGCATAAATTGCGTTTTACTGTTCTGTGGATTTCCTTGACGACACCATTCGCTTACTGATTGATAAATTCTATCGAGAGTTTGAACCGTCATGCAATAGATTAACACTACGTTGGTTATCGTGGAAAAGAATGCTTCTGCACAAACTAGAAGGCATAGAAAGCATGATACATGTGCACCCAATCCTCGTCGTCGGCACCCTCTTCTATCAAGTCTCCTGCCCATTGAGCTTGCGGTAGCTTAAATTCGCTGGCAATATATCTCAATGTGTTGACGATATAGTCCTTAGTTGAGACTGTTACCAAGGGGTTTGCACCTACCTGAAACAATGGCCAAACGAGGGAGGAGGCCTTGAAGACATTGGTCGAAGATTTATCTGACAATTTTTGTGGTACATCCACCTGGAATGACTGTGGAACAGTTGCGCAGATATTTTCTGCCGCTTTTGAAACCTCCTCCTGTGCCATTGCGGCCCTGACGACCCTACTGACAGGAGACGCCACCCCTTTAGGTGACAGGTCGGTCACTTTCAGAGCTCGAAGCTCTTGCTGATAAATCATGTTGTTGAGAGCAAGCTTAGCCATCCATGCAGTGTTCCACGCATTGGTGATATGGTGATTTCTGAAATTGATATAAAACTTCCGAGGACTAGCAATACCCGTGGGCTCGATCGCCACCTTCTCATGTCGCTCAGAAGGTAGATGAATGACCAAGAAGTCTTCAACAAGTTGAAGTACTGTCTCGCATCTTGAAATTATATCATCCGAGTCAGACAAGAGGCCTTCGGCAATGTCTACTCGCAGATCCGTGAAAGCTCCGGTGGCTGAGGGTTGGGCAGACGCAGCATCAGGAGTTTGGGAATTACGCAAACCGTACTCTACCCACTGCCGTAGCTGTAAGGGCAACCTGACGCAATTCTGGATACAGAGCAGCTTCACACCAGTAGCTATTTGTTTGAATAGTTCAAGGCCAACCTTTGATTGAAGTTGTTGTGGTCCACGCAGAATAACCAATGACCAGGCTCCATGCACATGCGAGGACCATGCCTTGGTATCCCTGGTCTTGCAAAGAGTCAATGCCTCATATAAGGAAAGCAGCATAATCGAAGCGAGTACATCATCATGCTGAGCAGAGTCGTGGGAGGTCAAGGCCTTGTTGACTTTCGTGATTGCTTGGCTGTAGAATGTAAGAGCCTGGTGCCGCAGCTCAAATCGAGAAGCATACAGTGAGAGACTAGCGAATCCAACTGCTTTCAAGGCGGAAGAGAGAACACTGTTTATGTCACATGCAGTGTAAAGGACAGGTAAATATTCGAAATTAGAGCCCTGGATGCAATGGCTGAGCAGAAATGTCACAGCGACATCGTCGAGTGGGTCGTTGATAGACGGTCGAATTTGCATTGTTTTCGAGGTCTCTGCACGCTGCAGCTCCATGTAGCCGCCATTCTGGAATCTGAATTGATCTTCGCTCGACTGCTTGGTCTTGATATTTTTGTGATACTTGGTCACAATCCTCTGGCTTTCATTGCGGAATGCCAGATCAATTTCATCCCGATACCCATGACAATCTCGGCCTTTATTAGAGCACTGGCCGCAATAAGGTCGCTTTTGGTCGCACTGGTCCTTCAGTTAGTCTTAGAGAAGCTCTTGGAACGAACTCGATGTACCTTTAGTCGTTTCGCTCGACAATTTCCACAGCCTTTGGAAGGCTTTCCACAGTATACCATATTGGAGAGGGGACGATTCCGAGGCTGTCTTAGCTTGCACAATGCCTCGTTCAGGCATCTACTACCGTACCTGAGGGTTCATCTGTATAATGTTATTGAATCAAGCATCACCCTAAGTTGATCTGTTGCCTGCATCAGCAGAGGTGGTTGTCACAAATGAGTAACCACATGGGAGCCAAGGCAACCACCAAAGCTTGAACATCAAGCAAGGTTTCCGCGTCTAGCACGGCTTAACTTGATTGAGCAACCAGAAGCGTGATAGGCGGGATGCCTCATGTCCCAGGCGTGGAAGTAGCACAAAAGAACGGATCTATCATGACGTGGGCAGGGTGGGCGGTAGGGAATGAAACCCAAAACTTTGGAAGCAAAAGCTTGAAGCCTTACGCTAAGTCTAATGTGGTATGCAGCTCGCCGCCAACGCAGGGCTAGTGCCGCCAGAGCCGAGCATGGAGAAAAATCTAAGCCTCAATAACTTATCGGTGGTTCACTGATGACGCTGGCAGACCATCCCGCTCTGCTGGTAATTCGCCAACCAGTGTCTGACTACCCTGTCCCTGGATGCGTTTCGCGGAGTCAGCGAAAGCTTGATCAATTATCCTGGTGCAATATCAAGCGGATGGAAGACGTCGAAACGACACGGCCATCGCCGCTTACCTTAAGTCTTGTCAGCCCTGTGTCGATCCCAACCTAGACAGTGGTAGCGTCGCAGTTGATAGAGGGTTTGCCGCCATTGAACTTGCGCGGTCTGCCGTGGCTGGGAGGATGATCATGAAACTTAACAAGGCTCAACACCCAGTTGCTCGAGGCTGAGGCCTCGTCGCTGAAATAGGTATCTGTTTCGGTGTTTGTCCTGGACTGTGTAAGATATATAAAGATTACGATGTGCTGTTATCTAGCCCAATTATTTTCACACCATTCTCAAAATCTGACAGCAACTATTCTTCAAAGACTCTTACCAAACTTCCTAAGCGTGAAAAGCCAGCAACATCAAAATGGGCCTTATCAAGACAGCTATTATGAGTGGTGCTGCCATGTATGGCATCAACCAGATCTCCAAGGCGGCACAATCGCGCAACGACAACAACACAATGTCAGGTCGTAGTAGCCCCGACCAATACTACGAGCAGCGTGACGCCAGAGCAGTAGAGAGCAACAATAACCGATATCTGGGCGACAGTTATCTTCCTCCACCTCGACATGCGCAGTACTCAGCACGGAACTCAAGTTACTATCCGACCGAGCCGACTTCACAGAGGCGTTTTCTCGAAGGACAGGCTCCTTACGATGGCAATCAACAATACTATGCTAAGGAAGCGCACGATTGTCCACCGCAGTACGAGTACGCCGGTAGCTCGCGTTCTACATCTGCGCCTCCACCCCAATCCAACCACTGCTCGAACCGACAGCGTGGGTTCGTGGAGCCTGAGGAGATCATGGGTGACCCTAGAGAGCAACAGGGTGGGAGCAGATCTTCTGACATGATGAGCACCCTCGCTCAACAGGCTATTAACATGGGGCTTGGGGGGAATAACCACGGCCGCAAAGAGAAGAAATCGAAAGGCGATTTGATTCAAAGCCTCATGGGCAAATGAGAGTTTGAATGGTTGCCAAGTACAAGAGCTGATGAATAACAAGCCAGCACAGCGCGATTTGCAGCTCATTTTGGATCATGAAATTGTAGGTGATATCTACGAGCTCGGGTTATGCGAGGGGGGTTTTGGCGGCAAACAGCTTTGACATTGTATATTTAATTCAAATTTGCACAAAGGAGTTTATGAAATAGAATCCGCCATGTTGAAACACATGGGCAAAAGATACATAGCTAAACTTCCTCGAGACTTCAAATGATAGCCCGATCGGGAAAATGGTCCGCTTGGCTCAACTTCCAGAGCACATATAACCTGTGTCAGCACTCGCGTGAAAATAGCAGTTTATGGAATCACTAGCTCCTGAAATTGCAAATTAAACTCTGGATTCGAAAGTTTCAAACCCGACTCACTGTAACCCCCCTTGCGTGACAACAGTTCAGTTTTGCACAACCTGGTAAACGAGCTTTTTTCCTCCGGCCTTACCTTCCCTCAACCTATTCAAGCCTTCTTCAACACCAGTCAGTCCCCCAGATACTATATCAAATGGCTGTCCTTCAAACTTCCCCTTGGCAATAACCTCTTCCAGCCAAAGAAACAACCGTCCCGCAAATTCAATGTCCCCACTCGCGGCCTCCAGGGACGGCTGTTTAGGCATTCCAGGTTTGTACGCTCCCTCATGCGCAGTCCCGACAAACGTGTAGATAATCTGAACAGAAGCTGGAATGACCTCCTCGTCGTACTTGTTTGCGCCAGAGAAGACGCTGACTCTCCCGCCTGCTTCCAACATCTGGGCAACATTCACCCAGCTGGAGTTTTCACTGTATGCGTCGATGGCGTTCCTCAAAGTCAAGCCCCTTTCATTAACGATACGTCTTACTGCTTCTTGCACGCTGGATACGCCGGAGCGGTAATCCAGAAAGACATCGCCAGCTTTCTCGTCCAGTAACGTCTTAAGGTATTCGCTGCTGCCGCCTCCTATGGCAATAATCGGACCAACGCCCGCTAATTTCGCGAGCTTGACAAGATAAGTTCCAAGCGAAGAAGATGCAGCGTAGATAAGAAGGGGCTTTGCGTTAAGCTCTTTGCTTGTTGAGGTCGAGGTTTCCCATGGGGCTAGAAAGCCTTGCCGACGGAACAATGTCAGCGCAGCAGTGGTGGTGACGAGCGGAATTGTGGCTGCTTCATCGTAGGAGAGACTACCAGGGATTTTCAGAACGGTGTGAGCTGGTGCAACTGCGTATTCAGCGTAGGCGCCAAAGGGTGCGAACATAGGATGAAACGCGGCGACCCGATCCCCAACTTGGACACGAGATACATTGGATCCGATTGCGACGACTTTCCCGGATAGATCATCACCAGAGTTTAGAGATAGTTTCCTCGCTACCAGATGTAGCCAGTCTTTGGGATTCGATGCCGCAACATGTACCTTGACCAGCACCTGATCTGGGCCTAGGGATGTTGGCGTCGGGATAGTCGAGAGTTCAGTGGATAATGGTGTCGTTGGGTGCACCGTCACAGTGCTCATATGGGAAGGAATCTCGACAGTGGAATTCATCGTAAAAGTTTGTCGTTGTCGATATTGGATCTGGAGATGACAGTTGGTCAGTGTGGTGGCAGAAGGGATCGTGAAAGGTGTTCCCATCAGCAATCAAATGTTTTTATCTCGTCATGTTTCCTATGCATTATTTCATTGCTTATCATTCAATTTGCGATCACAACAGACGCATAATTACCAAGTCATACAATGACGAAAACAGAAATTGTTGCACGATTGGGCTAGAATCGCGAATTTGCTTCGCACGTATTTAGTAGACTGTCCAAAATAGGCAGTCAGAAGCAGAGACGTGAGGTGCGTTGACGAGTTAGAGATGATAACTAATTCATTCTCTGCAGGACCAATCCATGTCGCACATTTATGACATGGCTGGAACGATCACGTGGGAACGGTTAAATGTTGTACGAGGGAGCATGTCCATTACAAAGAACGCATCGGTCGAACGAATACGAGATCAGCCACTTAATAGGCCAAGTAATCCAACGGGGGGATCCCCCGCCATTTACCGAAGCATTGAATGAACTTGGCTCAGTCCAGTTGAAAAACTCGATCGTGGTCCACTTTTGTTGGACAGCTCTCCTAAAGCAGGGATGCCCAATCGTTCCTGATCTGGAATTCCTCATGGTTCAAGATTATCGACAACCCGGCTAGAACACGATATGACTGAGGATGGTGCCTTGCTAATCCGTCACACGCAAGAAAAGACACTCAGAGCGTTCACCCTGACCTTGTTGCCGTGGTTGTCAAGCCAACTGCCATGAAAAGAGTTGAAAAGTAGGCATACCCATTCAGCGTTCAATACCTTAACAGTCATTCAAAGATGTTTCCTATTACCTTCTCGCAAAGGACTGGGTCCAATTGTTGCCGGGTCATCATTCTGATCATTCTCTCTTCACCCGGTGGCTTTCACTTAGCGTTCACTGATTCCATTTCCTCTGTCATTTCCTCTTGTATCAAAATACCGACTTCTCAAAGCCTGACTGATGCCACTGACTCTACCAGCGACTCCACCGTGCACAGTCATTGTAGTGTTGCCCATACCTGACAGGAGTGCCTCTTCTAAAGCCGATTGTGTCACACTTGCGTCATCAAGGTCCGAGAAAGAACTACCCATGCTAGGACTCGTGTCGCTGCCCGCACCAGTCGGATGACGGCGCGGTGACGATGGTAAAAGTGCCCGATGAGGTGGACTCAGTGGAGTCTGGTTGCTAGGCCGGTTGGAGGCCTGCGAAGCCTGAGCTTGACGAGAGAGGTTGTTGTTCACATTTGATTGTTTTGTCCTGGTTGTTGCATATGTTGCACTGGTACTTGGATGAGATTGGGTCGACGGGCTCGACAATGATGAAGTGGAGCTTGCTATATCTTGTTCGGCCTTGGGCGTTGGTGGTTCGACAGTTGGGGAAGAGATGCGTTCAGAGGTGGTTCGACGATGAATGTTGGGTCGAGGATTGTGTGTCAGAATTGGTCCTGGTAGATGGGCGAATCCTCCACGTAGGGTTGCGCTGGGATCCTGCTGAGAGGAAGACGAAGGTCGGGGCTTTGGTTCGATACTACTAGGTTGTGAAGTCGGTGTTGCAAAAGGGAGGAAGGACGGCGAGTCTTCGTCCTCGTCATCTTCTAAATCTGCGTGTGGAGTGGCTGTGCGCCCGTCGGATGGGCTAGCAGCATTGCTACGCTGAGACTGAGAATCTTTACGCAAAGCTAGACCAACACGACGGTGGGCTGGCAGTGATGGATTCACTCGTCGGGTGATCATTCTTGATTGTGTCATCTCTTCCTCAGAGTCTGAGGCTTGAGGTTGACTCTGTTGCTGTTGCTGTCCAGCTGGACGTGCTTGCCCTGGAGAACGGGATAACATATGCTGAAGGCTTCCCCGTCGTGACTGTGTTGCCCCATGGCCAGCTGCAGTTTCAGCATCTCTGGATGATTGACGGGATAGTGGTCTCGCATTGCCCGAGGCAGTCCGGGTTTGGGATGGGCCAGTGTTTCCGATTGCACCAGCATTGCGCATTGGTAAGGAAGCTCTGCTCTTAGCAGGTGTTCCTGGCGTACTATCGCCACCAGCACCCATAGTAGGACTGCCCAATGCTCGGGTTGAAAGCCTAGATGGGACACGTGACCCGCCACTTCCAGCTCTCCTCATAGCCTGACCACCAACCATGCTTGCAGAAGTCGAACCAGGAGCTGGACTGGGAGTGGCAGATTGCCGATTATTTCCAAAGCGTCGCATTTGAGCACGAACCTGCTGTAGATGGCGTTCATAGAGCCATGCGGCTTGCTGAAGGAGGAAAGTCGGGGTGACATCGAAGTGCTCCGCGAGAGATTTCCAGTCAATCTCACTGTTTTTGGGGGCCCGTGAAAGAATATCCCATAGTTCATGCTCCTTGGTGGAGTTCCAAGCCACAGGGGGAGGATCGACAAAGTCACCACGCGCGAAGGGCATCCGGATGATGACGTTGAAGTGTTGCTCTGGTTGTGCCATCTCGGTAGGCGGCTGTAAGGGTATGTTGATTAGCACGAAACTTGCGAGATAAAAGATGGTGGGTTGAGATCCTGCTGGGCGATTACGCCATCGCCGCAATGATAGATGGGCTTACAGTGATAATTATTGATGGAATGTTTGATGGATGGAGAGGATCAGGCTCTTCAGGTCGAAGTTGTTGTCGACGCTGGGTCGAGTGCTGTGGCGCCTGTGGCTGGAGAGCCATGTAGTCGGCGATATTGTTGTTCCCCTTCCGCTGTGGCGTCATGGCAGCTTTAGCGCCATTATTAGCGACGGCCCTTTCAACGTCAACTTGCACTTTTGCTTGATGCATCGTACCTTCTTCACCAGACATGCGAGCCCTCTCGTCAAAGTACCCTGAACCGTACGTTCTGACAGGCGTGAAGCCGTCCTGGTCTTCATGATGTGGTACATATTGTACCTCCGGGCCATTCGACCTATTGCTTTGTGGCCGGTCTGAAAAAACGCATAGTCAGCACCTGTCGCGGACGTGGTGTGTGCTGACCCAACACTAGACTGTGGAGTTCAACAGCAACACAAAACCATTACATGACTTACAGGAGAGTCCTATTCTTTTTCGTTGTTGTGGCTCCGTGGCCGTGAGTGTTTGGATTGAGCAAGCGACGATAGGAGATCGGATGCTGCTGTGGTTTGGGATCCCGCTTTTATCTTAATCCAGACTGAAGCTATTGCATATCAGAGAGCATAGCAGAGAGCATAACGAGGCGATCCCATTGGACGGCAGTGGTAGGATCGACCTCCAGCCAGGCGTTGTGACTGTTGAGCCATGATGCGCGCAATTGGATAATCGCAGTTAATTCTTGGATCGATCGGGTGCACAATCGATTGACATTATTGGCCGATGAACAATTGTCTCGCTGAGATCGATTGAGGACACCAATTTGAACCGACGCCATTTACTGAAGACCGCGCAATCGCCTATTTTATCGATCCACGCTGCGATCCAGCGACATTATTCGTCGATCGAGGCTAAACTTAGGCTCGATCGTGGCATATAAGTGGTCGATAAACGCCATTAAATCGACCTCAGCATTTAGGTGAATATGAGGCAAAGAAGGTTGATCTTATCGATGACCAGTTTCACAAGTATTTAATCAAGGTCAGGACTCACAATCTTTTATTCTCTTCTTCCTTTCGTCTTCTCCGTGGCTATTATCAAAAATCCTTTGCATTCCAATCATGCCTGAAGCACACCTCAAGCTTGTCATTCTACTCCTTCATCCATCCCCATCACAATCCCCTAGCATCAGTCCTCCACAAGTCTTCTTCCCAGTATCTCCTCTGGCTCTGTCTTCTACCAGTATCACAGAGCACGTGGTCTCCGTCTTAGAGACGGTGATCATTCGTTCTGGAGTACGCCAAGGAGCATCTCTCCAGACTTGGGTGAGGCAGGTCGCCCACGAGCTCAGATCCACACGTTTTCTTCACAAATATCTCATCCCAGGACTTCCTCCTTTCCTTCTGCCTCTTACTGTCACCATCATTCTTTGTCAGATCCATGCGTAAAAACTGTGGTCTAGTTTGACTGATTATTTCATCCACACACAATCTTGCCTTCATATTCTTTCTTGGACGTTGTTGGGACTCTCAAAATTAAATTCACGCAAATTACGCAAAGGCAGTCGAGAGGAAACCCCCATCAATTGCAGCGTGAGAAGCTCACTGCAACTGCACTTTTTCAACGCAATTACAAGCGTTGGATCTCTTCGCACACAACGACAAGGAATCAAATCATCTCTCATCATCATTCTCCTTTGTCACCATGTGCTTCAAATACAAGTGCATCGACTGCAAGAGCAATAAGCGGATGTGTTGTACTCACTATAACGGCAACACCGAAAAGTGTGAGATCTATGGAGCGGAGCTACCTGTGGGGATGGCGGGAATTAAATGTTACACCTGCACAACAATCAAGGGAGCAATTGTTGAATTGCAAATTCTTTTGTACAGAGAGCCGTGGCTCGGAACTGATGGGGCGGGTGGAGCGCCCAAAAAGGAGAGTTGGGAGGTGGACGACAACAACAACAACAAGGAGAATGAGGACTACGACTCAGGAGGGGAGGATGCAGACGGGTATTCCTGGGAGGAGCGGAGAAAGGTGAGGATGGAGGCGGAGAGAGCGGTGGCTCTGCGGTGGGGGCTGTTGAAGGCGGAGCAGGAGGCGGAGGAGGGGACGGAGGGGACCTCCAGCTCAGGCTGAGCGCGGTTGTACAACACTCCAGTTGAAAATTGTCGAAATTGTCGTGAAGTGAGGTGAGCGGAAAGTGAGACGGAAAACGACGATGTCGGTCTCAGCGTTTAATAGTTAATTCAAAAAAGAAAAACCTTTGAAAACCCATGAATTTTCGGACTTTGCTGTGCTTTGCCTTGCCTTGCTTCGAGTGGATATCTATCATATAATCAACACTACAAGGCAGAGATGTAGACGACCGCCCTAGTCTAGCAAGGAGTAGGGACCTTGAGGTATAATGCCCACCTGAAGTCCAACACGCCAGTTTCGAGAGAAATCCCTTGGGTGAAGCTGCAGACACCTACGGTGGACGTCCCAGAGCCATGGTTCCCAATGGATCTCAGACTTTTCTCAGATCCACAACGAGGCTTTTATTCTCCAGGTTTTCGCTGCCTTCTAGAGGGTCCTCATTGTGTAAGAGTCATCGCCTCACGTATATAAGAAGCGTCCCTCTAGTTTTCATCCTAGAACCCATTGTGACACAGAGAGCGTTCTTGATAACCCCCCCTGAAAACACCACCGCCACGATATCCCCATCCCATCCGATCTACCTACCACCCAAGGCACCCTCGCTAACACCACAAAGCAAAAAATCGCTCGAAAATGTCGATCATGATGGAACCGACGAGAAAGTCGTTCTTCTGCGCAACCATAGGGCAACCGCTCCCCACGGAAATTGACCCGTCCTTCAAGAGGGGACGGAACAATGAAAAATCAGGACGAAGCATCAACAAGAAGAGGGCCAAGCCCTCAGACATCTTTCCCCGAACGACACCACAACAGCCAAAGGAGCACACATCGAAGAAGAGAAGGCAGCCGCAGCCAGCTGCGGGCGGCAACGCCGGGTGGTTCTGGAAGTTGTTGTTTCGGTCGTCCGTGAAGAAGCCTGCGAAGAAGGCCAAGGCTGCGCTTGGGTACGATGACATCTACCAGCTCAGATCAGGATCTCGGAGGAAGCGTGCAGTGCCAGCATGCCGCGAACGCGACGACATGTCGCTGCCGCTGGGGGTCGTCGGACAGGCAAAGCTCAGAGGTTCTTCGCGTCTCGAAATGACGTGGTCGACACTGTTCCCCACGGCCCGCTGCAAGTGCTGCGCGCCTCCCGCTGGCCACGTTTACGCCCACAGGTGCGCCAACATCACGTACAGGAAGTTCAACCCGGGGAATCTCACCTGCTACGGCTCCATCTACGGCTCAGACGCCGTCGTAGTGTACTGGGCTCGCCTGCTTGACGACGTCGGACATTACATCCGCCTCACTCGTGCTCATGGGAAGGGCATTTTAGGGTTCGCGGAGTCGGTCAAGGTATGGGGCGAGGTGAAGAGTCGGGTGAAGAAGCAATTGAAGGAGGCGGAGAGAGCGAATGTCGGTCTCAGTGTGGACCTGCCGACGCAAATAGGGAAATGTTCCATGGTCAAAGTGCCTGCGCCTCCGAAAGATCAGGCAGATGGGACGGGAGAGGGAAGGGAGCGGGTCATTTGGATGAGATGTGTAGATTCGAGGTGCCCCTCGCACAGCCTAAGCCCCGTGGATCGATCAACGGATTCGCCCACCACCGCGCACAGTTTCCCGAGTGCTCGGAGAGTATTCGAGCTGAGGACTGGGCTCAGCCTGGGGAAACGTTCTCACTCTCTTCCCAGGGAAAGTTCGCCTCTGAGAAATAGCGTGGTAATGGGCAAAGAGGAGGATGAAGAGATTGAGGTCGAAGAAGGTGAGGCTCGAGGAGCCGCACTCACCTTCTGAGGAGTTTGAAAGGGCTAAGTTGAAGGGGATGGTATACCGGTGGGGTTTGGGTCGAAGGATCATCTACATTTGATTTCGTGTCATCTGTCCGTCTGAACGTTCTGGATTATTTCGAATGTATGAGATTGCTGTATAATATCAGCTTCAAATAATGTGCAATTGTTCCATCATACCAATCATCTGTTTCGGAAATCTTATACCGTCGTGCAAATCTTCAGATCACAATTATTGAACAAGAGATTCGGAATCATGAGTCTCAACCTGGAAAGATTTGGCTAGAGGGTATCCCCTTCTCGCGTGGCATTGAAGTCTTGATCAAATTTTGCCCAACCACCAGCCTCTGGCGCATCCAACAACTTCATTTCATGGACAACAAAATCATACGTCCCATCACGAGGAGTCTGGCCTTGCGTCACATTTCCGCCCATGGCGATGTTCAACAGGATCACGAAATCCGCCATTTTTCTGGTCCCTTGAGGAATGGGAGCCTTCATGACCGGGCGTCCGTCGATATACCATACCATTCTTCCCTGACCGGTTCCCTCATCTTGATCCCATGCGAACTCGTACCTCACAGGACGCCCCTGCTGCATACCAGGGACAAAAGTGCCTACCACACGATGCTTCCAGTTGTCTTCAGGTGTGTAGAATCCCCAGTGGAGACAAGAATGGTTAATTCCGTCTCCGTTCCAGGTCTCCGCAATGTCAACCTCGCCTTCGTGTGGCCAAGTGAACGGTTCGAAAGGGAGCAGCCAGAACGCAGGCCAGATGCCAGAGGCACATGGTAATGTAAGGGTTGCCACGAGGCTGCCCCTGGGACGGGACAAGCGCTGACGGGACACGAGCCGTGCCGAGGTGTACTTTCGTGCAGGGTCTGGATTGGATGTTGAAGCCACGGCACGGAGTACTAGAAGATTATTTCCTGTGCTGCCAGATGATCAGAATCTTGTGTGATATCCCAAGGTTCAAGTTGTCAAATGAGGGAAGAAAGTAAATCCGGTTTACCGTTGTGCAGTGCTTCCTTCAGGGGCCACATCCCCAGGTCCAATGCCAAGAAATACGATATAAAACTACAAGCAAAACAAGAGAAGGTCCACTTACAAGAATGAGTTTGATCGGTCATTTGTATAATGCTGCAGCTCACTATTGCCCCATCCATTGTTGTTTCCCAACTTCTCTTCCCACTCCTGGCTGATTTGGGTGCTAGGATCGAATCGAGCAGCCCAGTAGACGCCTTGTCCTGGACCACCAGCAACATTACCTTGAGCAAACACGGCTGCTTGCTGAGGTGGCGGAGGGGGCGGGCGATTGTATTGGGGTGGCTGCTGTTGAGACTGGGATTGTTGATATTGGGGTTGCGGCTGATTATAGTATTGCGGTTGTGGTTGGGCATAAGGCTGGGAATTCTGGGTGCCGCCGCCCCCAAGGAATTTCTGGCCTTCATTCTGGAGATCTTTTAGCTGGCCTTTTAAGGCATTGAGTGTTGATTTAAAAGGCATATTGAGGCCACTGTAGTGGCGCGGAAAGATTCCTTCAATGCTGTTCCCGAAAGTGAACAATCGTCGGGCTTGCAAGGTTTGCAAAATATATTATATCATAGACACTTGCTCATCAAGGGAAAAGGCCAAGAATGGGAAACAGTAAGTAAGTCCAAGCTTTCAGAAATTTTAGTCGTCTATATAAGGTACCTGGGGAAATAAACAGAATCTCAATGCGGAAGAGGGATAGATATTTCAAGATTGTGCTATCAAGAGCTCGAGCGATGACGTTGCCCCAAGACTTCCTGTGGAACCTGAAGTCAATCATATGTCAGTGGGAGAGTATTTTCAACGTCAGACAAAATCAGGGACAGTCTACCTCCAATCTACCCACACTCGACTCGCGGTTCTTTGGCCAAGGAAAGCGCATGCTCAAGGAGATAATGTCATTGCTATTGGATTAGAATGCATCTATTGAGAAGGATTTCGTGTCCAGATGGTTAACTAATACCCATCTGCAGGAGGTATACGCATCCACATATCCTGTGCTTTGATTGTTGTTAGGTTCACCTAGCTGTAAATCTAAATGTCAAATATTCATTTCGGGTCGGATCGGTACAACATTGTTCCAGCACATACCTCTTCTGCCACACTATCCCAAGTTGAGCGCAACTGGAAGTAACGAAGAGATTCGTCATATTGATTACAGTACTACACCAGTAGTAGAATTACATGCTTCGCACACGGAATCCCCTTTCAATTATCACATCTTCCAACATTATCCTCCTTTTGCCATCGCCGGGCTTGACTGGGCTTATCCTGCTTGATAGAGCGCAGGACCTGCATAGACGAATGGATTAACCATTGACAAGTTGAAAGGCGTGACATAAGGATTTTGGCTCGTGATAGCAACGAACATTGTTCCATTGACAGCGGGATCTCCCATAAAGGTAGACATATTGGGCTGGATGGCAGACCCGCTGGTGCCACTGACATTCACGAGAGGAACGTAGGTAGCGTTGAGCTGAGATACAAACATAACATACCGAGGCTCATCTGCCAGGAGTGATCGAGAAGTGACGTAGCTATTGTTGGGTCCGACAGTCACATTCACATTGCCCCAAGAGAACTGAATCGGACGACCTGGGTAGGAAAGTGGGATAGATTTGTTCTGGCTAATCCTTGGGCCACAATCATTGCGCTCATCCTGGTCTTTGCTGCAGCGATTGCTGTCGTCGATGTTGGAGCTGTTGAGCGGATTTGACCCAGTGGCGCTTTGAGCAGGTCCCAGATTAGGATCGTTCTTCGCAGGATTGGGTTGGTTAAGAACGGTTAAGGAGGGGAAGTTTTGCCATGCGAGTCGTGTTGTGTTCACCGGACAGCTGGAAATATATGGAGCCAGTAAGGTCCCTGGTTGACTGATTAGTCGAATTAACTGAATCGAGGTAAAATATACTTACAAGCCCATGACTGGGGAACTCCAACCTCAAACCAGACAGGCATTGGGAAGAGACCATCGAACTGACGGAAGATCATTTGCTGCCTTGCTTCAGTGGAGATGGACTGCAACAGGAGTGTGGCGGACTCTCGAGAATCCAGATGACCGAGGAAACCATACACGCCACTTTCTCCAAACCTGGTGAGCTTCTGACTAAAATCAATAAATTCGCGAACGGTACTAAAAGGGTAGTTGTATGTGCACTGTGGTGGCGCTGCAGCACCAAGAATGTTGCTGAGCATTGTTGCGTGGCCGATTTCTTGGTTCGCCATAAAGGAGATCAAATAACGATCCTCTGCAGTCAGGCCAGCTCTCTCAAAGTCTTGTGTGGAAAAGGTGGCTAGACCGTGATTGAAAATATCCAGCTCGATCCATTCCTGGTAGAGGGCAAGGGTGAGCGATTCATAGTCGAAGTCAGACAAAGGATGATAATATGGCTCGGTACCGTTCGTACCTGCACCTCCTGCAGGTTGATAAGGGATTGGCTGATATCCCGCCTGCAGCTCGCCATTCTCGTTGGCATATGTCACTGGCAAAGGCGGCAGAGGAACCACCGACTGTGCCTGTACTGGCGCAGAAAGGGCTCCAGTGGTGGTTGGTGTCCCCTCGAACGGTCCATGAGATGTTGCTCCAGTCGGATCTGAACTGCGAACGGGAGGAATAGGCCCGCTGATAGGTGTGAGAGTGACTTGAGGTGCTGCCACTGCCAGAGCGCTAAGGCTCAGTATAATACCGGCGTAAGACTTCATAACCGCAATCTATTGAACCGGGAGGCGAGAGTAGAACGAATCCTTCCAACTCCTTCGAAATCCGTGGGAGTGATGACACTTATCTGCCCAGACACCTCTCAACTGCGCACGACTTCACAATTGAACACAGGCAACTTCGTCATTCTGGTATGCCGGTTTGCATCACCACTGTGTCAGTGTTGAGCCGTCCAGTTGCCGACAGGTGGCCATCTAGTGGATCAGGTGTCATTTTCCAAGCCACTCAACTGGTGTCATCCTGACTCTTGTCACATATCAAGCAAAAGTCCGATGTTAGCTTATACCTTAGAAGATTTCCGACCTCCATACACTGAAAGGGAATCTCTCTCCGTGACGCAGTCGATGATGCAGATGAACTTGATAGCAACGTGGAAAACAGAAACAGTGGGGATGGAAATAGGAAATACTCAAAAAGGTTGCTCTTCAAACCCATGCCTTATCAGGGTTCTGGGATTTGATTTCGAGAGTCGTGACGTTCGTTGACCTCGGCATTGTGTTCCTTACCGTTGTCTGAACTTGCAAGGCTGCTTGGGGCTCTCCACATCGTGCAATATCCTTTGAAAGCAGGGTCTATCCGGATCCAAGACATGTGAAGAATGGCGTTTCCTATAGCGAAACCCTGGTATCTCATGTCGGGGTCAGCTTAGTTTGACATAGTATGAGGCACTGAAAGACATTTGGCAAGCGTATCAGACGACTGGACTGGACGGGAGCATTTCCATTGACGTAGGGATCAACGAGGCCTTTCACTCGAAGGAGAACACTCTCAAAAGGCACCGCGAAATATCTTGAATGACCTGGAGCCAGAAATGGCAGAGGTCGGATTGTTGGCACAAGTTCGATATTCGGATCTTCGCTCCGCGATCCTGACATCATTCATTCATTGAGTGAGGCGTACTCCAAGGCCCGATGGTCACCAGAAACTGATTCCTACAGACGCCACATGCATCGTGTTCTGTCGTTGATGTCGGTCTTGCGTATGGAGCGCGAGGACGAGTGAGCAGATGAATAATGATTGAAGAATTCCAAGTTCCAAGTTCCATACGGAAAGAGGACACGAGTGATGCTCGGGTATGGAAAGAAAGGAGATGGAGGAGGGTCGGTAGGAGTCTCGATCACGGAGGCTGTGAATATCTTGGCGGTTTTATCTCGCTTCCCACAAGGTGCCCTGCCCCAAAAGCTTGTCATCTCCAATGCAGATCTCGCGTCGCTGAGAATCCGCTTCGTTTCCACCAACATCCAATAATCATTTCGCATCGAAAAGGGAGAACTTTCTGTAATGGGCGTTGTATCGAAATTGTGGCCCTCGAAACAACGCAGGGCACGCGAGCCATTGTTAGATACCACATGCACGATATTTCAGACTCAGTTTTGAGGTTGGACTGTGCACATCTGTTAGCGGTGCAGATGACTGGAATCAACCGATTCTAATATGTGCTTCTCTTGTCATTCTTGTAGAGGTAAGCTCCTGTCGTGTTCGACTCGCGCCTCTCTGTATGACGGTGTTTAAAGCTGACAGGGAGGTCAGACAGTACGGAGTACCCCGTACCAGTACAGACCCAGTGAGACAGGATCCATAAAAGGAGATCACGCCCAAGCTTCTCTCACGATATTCAAGCTCATTTTGTCGGGCCGCCAAAAACGCCACAGTCATCACGGTTAAGAAAGGCCAAAATTGTCAATTGGCCAAACGACGACCACGGAGGAGTCGGTGTGTCAGGGTAGCGTTGCCGGACCACATGGTCGCTAATTGGCTAGCCGATGTGAGAGAGAAAGAAATATCATCAATAATGGCGCAGGAACTGTGATTGGGATGTTATCCACATGTGGCGTGGCGGCTGTTTATTTACTTGTCTTTCTTTCGAGAAATCCGTCATGTGGGAGTCACACAAATCAGTTGTAATTAGTGCATACAACCCATATACCAGGTTTGTCCTACATAGTAACGATTGACTCAAGGCTTGAATATATATCTATATACGGAGTACATACATATCTGTCTGTATCTAAAGGTGCGGCATGTACCGCGTACTCGTGCATCCATATGATATGGACATGCTCGTATCAAAGTTATCGTCCTGGAGGAGCGAACCAGTGTAATAATACAATTCATGAGTGCTTCTTCTGGCCAAGCTTGAGGCGCCTAACACTCGCTCGGGAGCTGAAAATATTGGTAGGCCTCGAACTAGGAGGCATTCCGTCCTGGGTTAGGGAATCCGAAGTCCTAGGTCAGCAGGAGGTGTTAGTCACTGCGGATAAAGGCAATCCCAAGCAGAGCCCCCTATGAGAGGACTCCGTACTCAGGAGCTGTGCAACCGAGAAATGGAGTACGAGAGACTCCATAGGGAGGACCTAGAGCAGCTCAATCAACGTGAAACCAACCTAGATCAATAAGTAGCAACACGATCGAAGCAATGGGTAATTCCACGCACAAAATTCTCTGGCCGGTACCAACCTGGGCCGTGGAGCTGTGATGATCAATCGATGGGATTGTTGCTCGGTTGCTGGACTGGCAGTGTTTATTTGTGGACAGGCCAAGGCGGTGTTTGAACCAATTGGGTAATGGAGAGCTTCCCCTGAGCTTGTTTGAAACGGAGAGTAGCATCTCCCAATGGGCACCAAAATTGCACCATTGGTTGCCACAACTCTGCAAGATGGCACCTAGATGGGCAGATTCAACAGGCCGAAAGGAGTCTACTTGCGGCTCCCGCTGGTAGATTGAGATCTCGTCTCCTTTTTCCTGAGGATATGGCCGGCCATGGATGTGTGCTTGGGGAGATTGCGCTCTGGAGAAGCGGTGTCAGTCGACGCCACTGACAGGGATGATTAGGGGAAGAGGAGCCAGTCGGGACCAAGGAGATTCATCAAAGCGTGAAATTAAGGCTGCGGCAGTCTTGCGCAGGTACCAGATGAGATGGCCAGTCACAACGAGGCTGGCAGCGCCACATCAACACTAGAATCTCGTTGGGCCCTGGATTCGGTTTAGTCGACCAACTCCTCCTCCTCCACCGCGGACGGGTTGAGAGGTCGCACTGAGTAGACGCCAACGCCAACGGGGGCGAGTGGAGAGCAGGAAAATAGTCTGGGTTCTGGTCGGCCCATCAGCAGGTTTGTCCGGTGCAATTTGCCATGGCAGCCAGAGGACTTAAGTATCGCAAGATGCCCAATGCCTCTTGGATTCTTTTCTTCATACTCAAGCCAGAACTTCTGTATCCTAGAAAACAACTTGACTCCGGTCGTCCATTCTTTCGAGTTCAGCTCACCACATTCGCTTAACCTAATAACTACCTAGTTACTCGCTTTTCGAAGCCCCTCTATTTTTTTCGGTAATTCCAGACCAAGTCAACCAAAAACACCATCAAAATGCGTGCCTCCATTGCTATCGCTGCCAGCATCCTTGCTGTTGCATCCGCAAAGACCATCAGCGTTACCGACACTGTTGATGTAACTATCACCTCCTGCGAACCGACTGTCTCTAACTGTCCTTACAAGCCAACTGCCACCGGTACATGGGATGACTGGAATTCCGTCACCACCACCACGACCACCACCACCACCAAGAAGGTCGAAGCCGTGAAGAGCACCTCGACCACCTGGGCCGACTGGGAGGTTACCACCACCACCACCAAGGCCGCAGCGAAGACCACCACCACCACCGACCCATGGGCGGACTGGGCGTCGACCACCACCACCACCACCACCACCAAGCCCGTGTCTCCCGCCAGCTCGACCTCCGCCGCCTGGGTTGACTGGCAGTCCACCACCCTGTCCACCGTCCCCGTTGCACCAGTCACCACCTGGTCCTCCGTTCCAGTGGCCCCTGCCACCACCGCTGTCTGGACCTACAGCAGGTAAGTTGATTTCGTTTTCTGTGGGGCCCGTTTTCAGAAGCTGATATGCCGTGTAGCACTGGTGTCAAGCCTGCCGTTGCCACCTACACTGGTGCTGCCAACGCCAACGCTGGTTCTTTCGCTCTTGCTGGTCTTGCTGCCGCTGCCGTCATGGTCATCGCATAAATGCTTTAATTAGCTTTTGCGCGTTTGATTACCTGTTACGATTACCATGGCCGTCGCAGCAAATACCACAGCAGCATGTCTGGGGATGAGAGAACAGAAAGTGATATAAGTCGGCTTTGTAATTAGTTCATCAGGGGATGTCGAGGAGAAAAGGTCGATTGGGGAGGACATTCTATGCATATTTTTGGACGCATCAAGGAGGTGCTGGCTAGACCGCTGTAGCTAGCATTGCGTAATACCTGTTCTTACCGGATTGATGTGTTCCATACCGAAACTTTTCCTGTTCGATTCCATTTTGATTGTGAAACTCATATTGTCGAATGCCTGGATTCTCTAGTGATTTCTTCGCTATTTTCGAGGGCTCACGAGTGCGGTGCATGTGTGCTTGGACGACAAAGAGAGGCGAGCAGGTGGCAAGTGGTGACTGTACTCCGTCCCAGGCCGGAGCACTCCGTATGGGTACGCATGTGGTAGCAATCCTCCTGATTCTGGGAAATTGGATGTTGTCACCATGGGCGCCAGGTGCCAAGCTTGTGGCTTCAGCCTTCGTCCCAAAATCCAACGCGACTTCACCGCGGGTACTCGGGTCACGGGCGCGGGCGGGCAGTCGCCGTCGTGTTTCACCAGCCGTTGACTTCTCACGACCATGACCTCAACTAAATGCAACCAGCATACACATCGCATCCGAGGTTCTAGGTTCGGAGTACGGAGGATGGAGGACGAGTCCTCCGTACTCTGTATCCTTTGCTCAATAGAGGTACGGCATTCTCTCAGAAACTTCCAAACTACTCGTACAGACGAGGGAGCATCCCACTCATGCATCAATAATGAGAAATCACACCTACAGTACACAGCCAGCAGCACCAAATACGACTCAGAACTCCCATGGGACGGAGTTTATTTTCCATGCCTAAGATCCGCCCTGCTCAGGACACCTACCTCCTAAGCTTTTGGCCTCATTCTTCCTCCTTGTCAGTGTAATTGAGTACGAGATGCTGTTCGTATTGCAACATCTTTGACTGGTACGGATCCCGGGGCTGCTGTCGATGCCCTTGTTCCAAGCCATTCAGTTAGACCTACTCGCGTGGTGTGGCTGCCACTAATTCTGCGAGTACGAGCAGCTGGGTTATCACGGACTCACTTCAGTGGAGGTTGCAGGTCGCAGGTTGCAGCGAGTTTTGTACAAAGCGTTACTGGAATTCTCTTGTAATGAATTTTCTTCGCCTACTGAATGCGGAAATCTGAAGACCCCTTCATGCTCAAGGGATCCGTGTTCTAATTGAGCAAGGTAACGTGCTGGAACTTTCACTGCTACAAAAAGTAAGTAGCAGCGAGCTGTTTCTCGACGTAACTCATCTCTCCGGGAGAGCCCCGATTCAGTCTTCTAACACCGCTAGAGACTAGCGTTTCCTAACCCAAGCTAACACATTGAAGCAAAAAGTTGGGTCTCTATCTCATGATGGCCAGTCATCCTTGGATATCGATTATCTCAGACGTCAAATGTAGCGTCATCACATTCATGCTCGGCGTGTGGGTTGATATAACGAGGCTGACGACTTTCCAGTAAGGAGTCCCCTTCCAGGAATTGCTTTCCTGTACGGAGCCCGATGGTTCATGGGGCGAATATTCTACAATGGACTTCAATCTCGAGCAGGGAGTTGGCAAGGACCACTTCCATCCTTTCCGTGATTCGAGTTGACCGGCTAACACTGCTCGGGTGACGATGAGTCTAGCATAGGAATTTGATACTAGGAAAGCTTTGATATGCGTAGAGAAAGTGCGGAGTATAGGATGAAGTATTCCCTGCTTCAGGTATGGAGTGCAAACACGCGATGCCAAGAGGAGGGGTGCCGTTCTTTGTGTGATGCACCATGCGATGATGCGACTCCTTCGACCAAGTCATTGACCTAAAATCCACAGTGAGGGATTGATTGCATCACATCCTATGTCCATGAGTGACGTCGAGGATCATCGACCGTTGTAACCAATTTGCCATTTTCATTCCTCTGGCTGTTTGGAGCAACCTCTCAAACTTCTCTTTTGCGGCTTTCGATAGCACGAAAGCTTGTTGTCCGAGTCGGGACCAACTTGAAGCACTGAAAACCGGATCCTGCGTACCCTTCAGAGAGCGCGGATATTAGCACATCCTCGGCGCTTGCTTTCAGTGTGCTTGCTCCGCGGCTCACATGTTGTATGTTATACTCCGTAACGTTGGCCGATCACCCGAGGCTGTAGGTTCAGATCGCGACTCGTCTCGTGTACCGAGTGCAACAAGCGTTGAAACGATACATTACCCTGTATGGAACAATACCAATCCCCCAGTTGGCCTTTGCTTCGACTAAAACCTCGTTCCACTGTCATCGGCTGGTACGGAACATGAAATCCAAATTCGCCGTTTCAAGCAAGAGAGTTGGGCCCCCGATTGACAGAGCGCGCTATCACGACTTGGGTTTTGGGTATATTTGGGGCGACAATTAGTCCTCCCACCGACGGCTGCTAACTTTGAGGCTTACTGGTAAAATACAGCTAACCGCTGGTCGATCGGCCCTCCTCTGTAAGCTCTAGCCTTTCATGGGATGGATAAATTCTCTGGCCCCCTCACTAAGATGGATGGCCTTCCCACGGCCACAGCCAGGTTCTACGAGTATTACGATGTGAATCAAATGCCGAAAACAACTCTCTGCCAAATATCGAGGCAATGGATCTTATTTTCGAAGGATGTTACGAATGAAGTGGAAGTACGTCAGGGATTGTCTCTGGACTCCCGATACAAACCTCTTGACACACAAGCTCCTACTCATGGAAACTCTTGTCACCATGCCCTGGCCACACTGGCTGTACTGGCTGCACTGCCATTGAATAATTTTAACTCCAGTGCTAGCCTAATCATCCCAGTATTCAAAAATGGTGTCGGCGAAGCACGTCTCGTTCGGCGCCTCACCAGCGTTCAACCAAAAATGGCCCCTCCTCATCCATGGTCCCCATGCTCAGACTGCATCTTACCTCTTAAGTCTATTCGTTTCGCTTGTGCCGCTGACCATGATCCTAGACCAAAGCGGACGATGCTTTGCCTCTTACACTACATCACTAGATACACGGCATTGGATTCCGGGCCCCAAATAATGCAAGTCTACCATGGTCCACTGGCTCCATCATATACTGTCCTGGCTACATGTTTGTCGACCTCCATAAAAAAACGAAGCTAGCAAGTCCTTGATCCTGCTGAGCCTTCGAGCTTGCTTGCCTAGCATTATATCTGGAAGTCGGACTCCATAAGGAGTACCTTTTACCGAGCATTGCGGATCTTCATGGTTTGATCCTATTCTTGCGAAGCCAGAGTTGGCACTGTTTTCACATTAACCCTTCCCCGGACCTTGCACCGTCTTTCTCTATCTTTTATATCCCTCCATACAACTCTTCATGTGTATATTTTTGATATTCAAGGACTTCACCTTGATCGAATAAGTTTCCTCCTGGGTGAGTATCTATTTCAGTTCGCGGGTCGACAATCTACCGAAAATGGACACATCAAACAATACGATATTCAACTCGGTCCGGACAAAATTGAGACATTCGAAATCAAGTATAATCTTACCGATATCAGACTCATATCAATATGAGCCATCGAGATCAGGTGTGATCTATCCTGCGTCAAACTCATATCAGCACCAGTCATCGAGATCGACTATGGCACTGCCATCATCAAATCAATATCAACAGGAGCCAATGAGAGGTTGGGAACACATTCCTATCGAATACCGACCTGTTCAAAGATCAAGTATTCGGCCGGTGTCTGGATATTATGCGTCACCAGCCCTTCTCCCGGGTCCTCCACCACGACCGCGCACTGCTTCGCCTCTGGGAAAACCTCAAGTAACCACTTCCACTCCGATCTTATTACACCCAAATCCCAAAACATACCGTCGCAGATCAGCACTGGACGTTCGGAACCCTTGGCCTGGTCTACCAAATCCCGCTCCAGTAGATGAGGACAAGAGGATAAGCGTTGAGATCGCAGCCGCCTTACCACCAGATCATCTTGACCCTCCCCCCCCTTACTCATATTATCCACCAGCACCATCTCAAGCACCTCCTCCACCCCCACCACCGCAAAAACAGCCGTCTTCTACGGTTGCTCGACATCGATCGTGGTCAAATCAGCACCAATATGCCGCTGCAGTTAATCGCTACAACGGTCACACCTACTATAACCCAGGAGATTTTCAGCAGCAACCCATTCAAACACATTCTGTTCAAGCAATTCCTTCCATTGGTTTACCACAACCTCCCACACCAATTTCACCGATGAACTCCCTAGATGCGCAGTACCTCGCCATGAGGAAAGCTCGGCGGAAAAAGGCGGCGAGTGACGTGACAATCGACAACCTACTAGGTCACCCGATGCTGATCCAGAGGTAGTGAAAGGCATACTTGATAGCTGCATGCGACTCTGCAGATCTATTAACACTCAATCTCCATTTCTGATAGCCTGTTGGTAGTGCAGCTGTCATGGGACCCGTTATCCTACACCATTTCTTTGAAAATCGGCGGGTCTAGCCATCTCGTTCCCACCATTCCACACCTGGAATGTGAAAACGCGCGCGTAACGCGTGATCCCTTGACTCCTTGGGACCAGAGCTTGGAAGCAAAATCGGGAATATATTATAATGACTTGCAGAATAATCCATTTTTTATCTGAGCCTCATTCATTCATTTCCCCTTTAAGCAAGGCAAGCCCTTGCATCACCGCTTACAGATCCGCTTACTTTCTCAACACTCGCTAAACAGTCACTTATGATGGCACCTCTATCATTTGATTTGAACCTCGGCAAGGGGTCTATGACCAGGCCGGCGCGATTTTTCCAGCGCCGAGATAATCTTCCGCCATGGACGATTGCGACTTTTGTCATACTATTAGCAGTATATATCATTCGTTTGATCGGTCTTGTGTGGAGGAGATTAAGATGGAACAAGGCAAGAGATAAGGAAGCGCGCCCAGCCCTAGGCCCGAATCAGGACATGTCCCGCAAACAGAACGACTGGTTACGAAAGAATAGCAATGTCATCTGGTCAACATACATTGAGGAGGATGATCTCAAAAGCCAATTTGCTCTCCCGAGGTCCAGACTATTTTCCATCGGGTCGGTGTCGACAGTGGAAGAGGGTAGATGCCCCCTCGATAACCAAACATCGTCGACAGGAGCTACCACTCAAGGCCTAAACAAGGGAACGGAGCCACCCAGGTTACAACTCCACTTACCAAACGATGACGAGACATTTCGCACTCGAGCAGCCTATGAACAAGACGTCACTCCAACTAAGCAGTCCCGACGTCGCGCGATGTCACAGCCGCAGCAGGACAGCCCTAGCATTGTCTTCGCAGACGCAAGGACTCGGAAGCAAATTCTTCCTATATCAAGGGTCCATGTTACCAACAATTTGACATATGGTACTAAGAATGACGAGAACGAACTTGATGGGGGCGTTAGGTGATAGGGCTTGTGGTACCAAAGCGTGCGCTGTTATCTCGATTATGAATTGCTGCGGTTACTGGCCAATATAAATCCAAGTTTTGATCCCCATGCCCCATACCACGTACGCATAACCCAGTACACTCTTGACACACCCCTTCTGTGACCATTCCATAGCGTGGATGATAAAGGAGAGAGCAACCAGGCGTGAGCTCACGTGCTTATTTATTCCACGTGCCAGTCGCGTTCTAGGCTTGGCATTTTCGACCACCATTTCTGTTAAGGTCCTCAATCTTCAATATCTCTCCTTCATCGCCAATCGAGCAAATCAGAGTGTTCTGGTCTCAAACTTAGGCCAATGGTGTGCCTCAAAGGGCAAGTTCATGCTAAATTCGATGGGAATGAAGCATTCGCAATATCTATCATCGAACTCTCCTGCCTCAATGTGGATCATCGGGATGCAGTCCTCATTTTGAATGACGCAAAGTTCGCCCTTCACGAGTCACCCCCCCTGTGTGCTTTGTTTTATGAAAGCCCTACTCCCCGCTCCATAGCCTCGAAACGGTCTGCCAGATGTTGAACCACCTAAACGTTTGTAAAGGAAAGATAAGTCTTTGATTCTTCTTGCCCGCTGGTCATCAGCGCTGTGTCCCGGACCCATAACGGTGTTTGTATACAATGCTCCTCAATCCATCCCACAAAGTCACGTTTAGCGGTTTACCCCCCGATGTACTTGATGCGTACGTGCGATACAAGAAGGGTACACGAGCGTTGGTCGCCTGGTTTGTTCAATATAGTCCTTCACCACACAGACGTGTCAAGAGTTTGCCCATCAAGGAGTTAGCTGCGCTGGCCCAAACGGTGGCGGCCAAGACGAAATCTCTGCCTGACATAATTCACTTTCACTTTCGCGAGACGATTGCTGCAAGGAAAAGACTCAGCAAGCACTTCCGTGGCAATGTTGATGATTGTGACGAGAACGTTGATACCATCAACCATGAACATTTCACAAGCAGGTGAGCAGGTTACAAGCCACAAGGGATCCTCATTGTTGACCCATTATTAGTCTTGCCCAGATTTACGCCGATCTCTGTGCTTGCTGTGGTAAGCCAAATCACCAGGTTTTGCCGAATAAAGCAACCAGAGGCTCAGCCCTTTCCACAAGCGAAGTCTCAAATCACTACGAAAATTTACACGTTGAGGATGCTGAAGACTCTGAACCTAAAGAGAGCTTAGCACTCTCAGAGTGCTCAGAATGCGTTGCTAGTGCGCCACCATCTTGCGATAGTATGGGTTTGGGGATCAATTTCGAGGGAGATGACCTCAGTGAAGCTCTCGAAATCACCGCTGCGATGCAGGTAAGGACCAGCAGGATTCCTAGTTCGAGCTGCGGGTATTGACTTGACGCAGTCAGTCCAAGAGATCTCAAATTCGGCTGAAGAATGCTGGAAACTTGCAGGTGAAGGGCAAATATCAACCGTGACTGCAGCATTTATCACCAACGTGGCATTTGCTCAGGTCCGTCAAGTCGGGGCAGAACTCTTAGAGTATGACGAAAAAATGACCGTATCTGGGCTGCATCGAATCAGCTGCTCATTCGATCGCCAGAGCGGGCAGGCACCAAAGCATTCTTTGATGAATCAGCTCCAAGAAATCGAGAGGGCCTTAGACCATCATCGAAGCGGTCATCGAAATCTTCCAACCCCATCTTGCCCTTCATGTAATATTCAGAAGCCCACTGATTATATTCAGTCGCCAGAAGTAGAAGAGGATCAAAGCCAACATAAATTTGTCGCTACTCTTGTGGACAACATCATCCACCTCGTTACGGAGAGAGTGGCTCCGACCAGCGTTGTTCGAAACGGTACTCCAGTATACGCTGACGTTGGTTATCTCATGACTCGCATCGAACACAACAATCAATCGTGGTCGGCGGTTCTTGGTTTACATTTACTAAGCCAGGGGTATAAGAGTTATGTTCATTCGGTGGCCCAACCCAAGCTCATCTCAAACTGTCGCCTAAAGGCTCTGCGACTTGCTCAGCAAGCAAAGTCTCAAGTCTCAGCGGTGTTGAACGATAAGTCCTGTTTCCCATGCCGTTGTACTCAGACTCTAGCATACCACTTGCAGAACTTGGACAACGACCTGGAAAACTTTGCAAAGCACAAGTGCTGGGATTTGTATTTTCAATCACCCTGGGTCGCGGGTAACCACGTTTTGGAAATTCTCGACCTTTGCCACTACTATGGCATGCGACTCTTCAATTATCGCCACTATGTTGGGGCGGTATTGCACTCGTACAATGTGCTTAAAGAGCTTGCCGGAATGGAACCCATCCCCATCCTCGAGAGCCTCTCCAGTCAATTCCGGGAAGTCTTCTACCCTGGTGGCAATTGTCCTAAAAGCAGCTTTCGTGCCTGCTGGGGCAGATACGTGGGAGCCCGAGTTAAATTCAAAAAGGGCCATAAAAGCAGGAACAACAGGGACAGTTGGTGCATGGCGATACCTCCACATGCAGCTAGACGCGCCGCGGGCCTAGGGACGAAAGCCGACGTAAACGAGCATAAAGAAGCCGGCATACTTTTCAAGATAAAACAACAAGACTATCACGTAGGTAGCGAGGACTGGACCCTGGTGAACCGGACTATAAATCCTACATGTAACGATATCGTCAAGGGTCGGACAAGAACCATTTCACCGCCAACTGAACCAAGGGATGCTCAAGGACAACTGCTCAATCTCGCGAAAGCACTAGAGCACTCCTTTTTGCCAACCGAGGATAACGCTTTGCCTGCAGCACGCCTTAATCTCCTGGCCATCTTTCAAAGCTGCGTGCGCGTGGTAACAAGGCTCTCGGATGAAACGCACACGGGAGCGGACGAAAAGGGAATCAATTGCATCTGCTTTGCCAGCGCGATCCTGACTGGTGCAGACCGCATCATCGACGGCCGACGGTTGGGGAAGCTAGAATCGTGGAAGAAGGACGAGAGGGAGTGCGTCACTCAGGCGCGCCAGGCCATCACGGATGTTTTTGGAAGTGTCAAGCCCGCCGAGTGGTTGTGGGACACCTGATGGAGTTGCTAATTAGCAGACCTGCTCGTATGATACTGTTGGGCATGATGGCCGCTCGCTTTTCTGGCCAGTGATAGTGTGGTGGTACGGAGCATTACACCTAACTAATGGTGGTTGTAACAATGCCTGCGATGGATGTCCGGCCTGTCCGAAACAATCGGTGAGAGGCCAACCATTGACTGTTTACCCGAGAATCTACCCCGTCATGATATGTAACCTGTCTCCACGATGAGCGATCGGGTTTTCTATGCCTCGTGAGCTGATTATTTCACCCATTTCGGAGACCGATGATATTAGAAATACGGCCCTAGCCATTAGCATGTAAATACTTAAGTAATCAAATTTGTCTCGCCCGGAGCCTGCGCTAAAGCCGGCTGGCGGCCGCCAAGACCCCTATTTTCATCAGCCTTGTCATGAAACCCGGCGGTTCGTCCTACCTAATTGTTCTTGTTGACGTCGTTCAGTTTCTACAGGGGTGAACTTCTCTCACAAACCTCGCAGCGCGAAACATTATAATATTACAGAATGTCGAAACGTTGAAAGGTACAAACTACAAGCAGATCACCAAGCACCCCCCTCTCGAGCCGCATCACCCCCTAACTTGACACGGACAGTGTGCCTGAGTACTCTCCCTCGAAGGCAAAACAATCCCGTCCTCAGGATGCCGACGTGGGCGTCAGCCTCAACAACACACTTTCACCCTCGTCCAAATCGAAGCTCAACTCCCCGTCGACACCTACCTTGCCACTGGCACCATCCCACACACTGCGCCAGAGCCACCCATGCCCGTCGATACCAAGATCCTCCAAAGTGGCATTCACGTTCTGCACGCCAGACAAGGACTGGCCGAACCCACCCTCGCCCTCGTCAGGTCCATAGTTGGCGAGGATCACGACCGCCTCGCCGGCCTCATCGTCCGAGGGCCCCGCGATCCACGCTTGAAGCTGCTGCGCACGGGTCCCACCGGTGCCAGGGTTGCGGGGCTGGACGGGATACTTGGCTGTGAAGTCTGCGACGGCCATGGCTTGCGGATTGGTGAGGAGCCTGCGTCCAAACGCGTCGAGGCTCGTTAGGTCCGAGCCAGTGATCAGGTTCGCGGCCGTGCCGATCCAGTGAGTCATGATGGCCTGGCGCTGCGCGTCCGAGACACCTGTCGTCGCCTCGGGGTTGCCGACGTTGGCATTGTCGAGGTCCGGGTAGATCGACAGTGGCTGGTTCTTTGGAATCTGCAGCTCAATGTACTGTCGGTAGTTGTCGATGGCGCGCTGTACGGTCCTCCAGTGGATGAAGGTTGCTTCCCCTTGGTTGTTGAGATCTTGGTCTGTCCGGAACGAGTCGGCGTTCGCCTTCCAGATGTTGTAGTATGGGTCGCTTCGGTCGAGTTTCCATGAGATGTCTAGACGCATGGGCCGTCCGACTTTTTCGATGGCGTTGTGGTATTGGATCACTTGGCCGCTGGTGTCTGGGCTCAGGTTCCCTCCGTTATCTGAACTGCCAGGCGTGACAAAATCTAGTTTGATCTGGAGGTTTGCATCGCAGTTAGTGGATTGGATCTGGACACTTGGTTATTGTAGATACAGCCATTGGGCTTAAGAAAGCTAAATACTAACGCAGACACAGTTGGAACTTGACAATGTTGGGTCCACTTACAAAATCAACACCCCATTCTGCAAACAACTCAATAATGCTATCATGCCATTCCTGGGAGCCTTCCTTGGTTGTGTCAATATCACAACGAAGGAAACCATTGTCGTTGCCATTCCAGATATCACTCAGGAGGGTATCGGTACCAAGGATCGTCTTGTTCGCATCTGAACAGAAGAACCCTGGCAAAATGTACACTCCAAGCAAGAGTCCCCGGTCATGAAGCCAGTGGCCAAACTCCGGAAGGTCAAAAGAAGCAGCATTGTACAGGATGCGACCATTCTCGTCTCCCCCATCTTGTGACCAGCCCGAATCAAGACTGCAATACTTGTACCCTGCCGCTTGGAAATCTGGCTCAGCGAGGACGCCACACTGGGTCTTAACGTTGGCCTCATCGAAGCCGGTCCAGCTCGGAGTGGTCAGAGGATTGGCCTGGATCGGCCAGGTATTGAAGCCTCTCGGGGCGTTGTGGAAACCGTTGGGCGTGGTGGTGTACCTCAAGACGTTCAAAGCAGCCGCGCTCGTGACTGCAGACGCAGCCAACATGATATGTGAAAATGCCATAAATCAAACGTTTGGCTTAACGAGGACTACGATGAGGAAAGCTTGATTTGACCATTAGTACTTCTCCCCCTCCTAGGAGCTTTATATGCCTTGGAGGACATGTTACTCCTCGAACGTAGCAAGATCAATCTGCTACAAGATGGGCTGTGTGAAGCGAGTAAAGCAAATGGGATGAGCAGATGAGAATTCGGAAATTAAAGAGAGACATAAGACACCTAGTCGAAGTCATCGCAACGTTGATACAAGCAGTCCAATGTGCAATCCTCAAAGGCATGACACACGGAGAGAGTCCTAGTACGCCAGCTTGGTCATTGAGACTGAGCGGTGATGAAACATCCCAGGTCTGGAAATATGTGTGGACTTGGAGAAACTTGCCTTCTTGAGTTGAAATGCTGTTAGTCATTCAAAGCGAAGGAGTCACTGTTACCCTGCTAAGGCTAAGTGCTTGTAATGCCGATCGAAGATCAAAAGTCAAATTGTCCTCTGTGGGATGGTCTAGAAGAACTCCAGAAATGTAATAGGGGATGGATGACGCCATCCCGTATTTAGCAAAAGGTGTTCGGTGGGTGTCACCATGTAGGGCATGGGGGGACCTGGGGTGCGGGATATGACAGGAAAACACCTGGAGATCCAAGGAGGTCCCTGGTTGGGGGCGAGGAGGCTCTCCTGGCGAACGTAAACGAGATGTTCACTTGATAAAGAATATGGATTACTGTTATTTATGCTACTATACCACTTGATGTGTCAGATAGCGTAAGACCTATGATTGTGGAGGCTTTTTCTCATCCCTGTGACTGACTGTTCTTCAACTTGCTCAAGTGCGCTCATCTAGCTAGGGTAGTATTCGTAATTTGCGGTCCACAGCTTACAACTCATCTCGACCACTATTCTGTGCCCGTAAGCGGAACATTCGAATTCCATGTGCTGGGACGTCCGCTTCAAGGGTCCCTCCTGGCTGGAGAATGTCTTCATGTGTGCCCATCAAAGCAACATTGTCCGCCTGTGGCCAACCTTTATATCCATTAGCAGTTGCATTCCATCTCGCCGTTTCTGGAACAGTGCCATTCTGGTTAATAATGTTCTGGGCAGTTTGCCGGTCCATCCTAGCGCCCCAGAGATCATACACATCCCACGCATACTGCGCTTGAGGAGCTGTCCCACGTCGTCCGAAGTCAAACCATATCTGCTCCGATGTAGCGTTCATCCGCAAAGGCGAGCTTCCTGAGTTGAGGAACAGTACCAGCATATCAAATCCGAAAGGCTCTGGAGGCCCCATCAACTGGCTTGTCCACAGTTGAATTTCTCCAGGACCATGTTCATCCCCTATATGAAGAGCCTTAGCCAGTGGGAGATAACACGGGTGAATGAGATTTACCGTCAACATAATAGCGCCAGCGGCGATTCGCGCCCTGTCCCATTTCATCCTGGCTTACTTGAATAACCGCAGAATTTTGCAATAGTGACAAAGTGTCAGGGTCAATCTTTCGGAGATCATTGCTGAGAATGAAGGGGGATTTGACGGCAGCCCAGACGGAAAATTGCAATTTGTACTCTGTGGTACCAGTCAATTTTGACACTGATCAGTTCGGGACGGAATTTGATCTTCAAATGTAGAGGAGATGGTTGCAATCAATTGAGTCCAAAATATTGGAGGACATACCTTCATCAGACATACCCCCTTGGCCAGCCTCTGTTTCAAAATGTCAGTCAAACGTGATTTCAAGCCTTGCCTAAACTCACGGAGCATGTCGAGGTCGTTCCAGTTGCCTATTCCACCTTTGGAGATGAAATATGCCACTTTGTTGATCACATTCATGACCGAGCAGTAATATCCTGCTACTTTGCAATCCAACCCCTCCTAAGATGATTTAATCAGTACCCGGGAGAAGTATGAATTGCAACGACGGAAGGCTGGAAGCGTGGCCCCATGATCGCGTGTAGGTGAGGACGCTGTAACTGGGCATAGCTTTTGGATTTGAGGCAACTGATAGCAATCATACCTTTTCGGAGCAAGGGCATCTTGGATCCTCTCGATTGAACATATCGAAAACATCACCTTGATGACGACTTAGCTCCTATCTCAGGACAAAAGCTGGTATGCGTCAGACGAACCTGACATTCTCCACGAATGTGCCACGCTTTGTGCCCACGCCCAGGGATAGTCTTCACCCCAATTGCACATCGAGTATAGCATGGGACGTCCAGTAGCATTCAAAGCATTTCCCATGCGTTTGAAACGAGTAGCTGAGATTTCTGGGGTCCCCGCGAAGCCATCGTGGTTGCAATTGTCGTACTTGACATAGTCGATCTAGAAACAATCAGCGGATGAAATAGTCAATAGCCCCATGGCACTATCGTACACCCCAGGATGCCCATGTCTGTGCATCGATCTCTTCGTGGCCTAGAGAGCCTTCATAGCCTCCACATGTCCAATTTCCGGCATCGCCATAAATGCCCGCCTTGAGACCCAGGTCATGGATTCTGTTCGTGACATCTTGCATGCCATTTGGAAACTTTGTACTGTTGACTTGGAGATTACCACTCGAGTTTCGACCAGCCGACCCTGTCAACACATGTTGGTCAACTTTGGTCTCACCAAATCGCAAATCTTATTGTCGATCGATTGGTGGGAACGACGCGACCCAGAGATAAGAACGTGTGGGCAAGGGGGGTTATCATTACAGCAGTCGTCAATCAAGACATATTCATATCCCAGATCCTTGAATCCATAGTCCACGATCAAGTCGGCCATAGAAAGAATAACTTCCTCCGAAATATTGCAGTAGAAAGAATACCACGTATTCTGCGGTAGTCAGTAAAGGGTTTCGCCTTTCGTTGATAGATGTTTCCCACCCATCCCATCTGGGGAGTCCGCGCCAATCCATCCTTCAAGCCCTCTACAGTTGGGACTGATGCAAGGAATGGTAAAAGCAGACCGGGAAGCAGAGAAACGAACTGGGCTGCGACAGTGAAAGCTCCTTTGCTGAATTGCATCATGATGTTGTGGTTGATTCCAAGTCAATGATCTCAAGTGTACCACAAGGCCCTTCGCTTCCGATCTCCCACCGAGGTGCATCACCCTTTATACTTACATCTTGCGGTGAGGTCTGAACAGCCTCGTCCTTTGCCGATCCCTCAAGGACATGGCCTTCCGGAAATGCAACACGACGCTGGCAACGACCAGGAAGCAAGAACCGTTCGATCCACGAATTTTGCTCCTGTCATGGCAGGGATTCTAGAAAGGGTCTGGCAAGCGATGATGTGTGTTCGACTATTTCAATATTGCGGAGAGGATTGCGGAGAGGTCTTCGTCTCCGTGGGTGGGCCGCCGGACTATCTTGTTCGGGATTTATTGCCACAATCGATTTCAGGTGTGCTAGAGATCCCGGATCGAGGAATCATACCAGATTTGGGCCAGTGTGGAAAAAGATCAATGTGATTTGCATTTCGGTATGATTGAATTCCGAACCGTGTCGGCAGTTATGTGCATGAAATATTTAGGCGAATTGGTTGAAAACTCCTCTTATCCATAGATATCGGTGGACAAGACGTATGCAAACTTCACATTCTGTGCTTTAACAACGAGGTCTGCGTCTGCAGAGTGACATCGATGCCGCTAGCTTGTCCAGCCCCAAATTTGCTTAACAGTCATTTGAGTGTTGATGGTAGGCCACCCATGGAGGCTTTCCGTTCGTATCAGTACTTCGAGCAGACGTTCTTGCTCCTGCCGTAAAGTAAAGAGGTCTCCACCTAAACTTGATGGTAAGCCATTTCATCTCATTAAGGTACGTGTGAATACGTACACAAGTTGATTGCCATGCAGGCGACAAGTATCGCGGGAGAGGTGGCATGATTGGATAATCCTACGCCACAGAGTGTCCAAACATTTCTTTTAACTTCGGACTTGAAGCAGAAGTCAGTCTTGGAGAGTTTAGTAGGATCAGCGAACATACTTCGACTTTCGCGATCGCAGCTCTATGGGCTAGCCCAATCCTTGGAATACCTGGGTCATATACCAGAAGCAGAATATGCGCCAGCGTTAAGTATTGATAACCCATGACTGTGGGCGTGAGTTCAAGCGCATTTGCTAAACAGATGAAGGCTTACCGTGCCAATCCATGTGATATCTAATATCCGGGAAGTCGACGAACTTGGACGAGGCCGATTCGGTTGAAAACCAAGGATCAAATGAAACAGGGCGAATGACGCGCCATCTTTGATTGAAATCCATCAACGAGTGATGCAAGGATATAGCCCTGGAGCCTTGACCAAACGAGAAGTCTAGCACTTCTGCGCAATGTGCAATGGCCATGTTGGCCCAAGAGCAGTCGTCGTTTTGGTCGATTGTGCGAGCATGACCCTGTTGTTCAATACCAGGTCGAAATGCTGGTGCACGCTGTAAGGTCGCCGAGATATAGATTTCCTGCCGGACGCCTGCCCAGTATGCCGCTTGGCGAAGGCCAACTGCCCTGGGGTAATCTTCCTGTGACTTGATAAAGGACTGAGTACCCATAGAATGCCCTTGAAGGTCTGAGCCAACGAGAGGAACTGCTCTTTGCATTTAGTCAAAAATGTTCTTGGAGGATCTAGGGAAATCTGACCATCAAATTCCTCCAAGAGACGAAGCACAACGGTTGCGGCAAGGAGATTATCATCACTCGATGCCTCTTCGTCATCAAGAGCTGGTATTAATGTCTTTAGGCATTCTTGATAGTAATGGTCAGAGACATAAGGGTCGAATTTAGTAACTCGACTCAGGTGTCTTGCAGACAGTGCCAATATCGCGTTGAAGAGCGTAGCAGAGTGTTTTGCTCTTTGGGGGACATCCACTGCGAAGTGTCGTTGGCGATCGCAGAAATCGAACTGTAGGTAGCAATATCAGTACATGCTCACGTTCAGAAATGACTCCCGTGGAGTTTATCTTACGAATGGCGAAATCTTTTCGACGAAATGCTGAAGAAGCGTGGCCTGCTGTAGATCTAGCCTCGATTCTCGCAAGTTGAACCTTGGGTATTCAGTGGCTTCCGACCAAGAGTGCTGTTGTGGGGCTCCTGCAACAGGAGATCTTTCAACGCGGACAGGTGAATCCTCAGATGCAAATGTAATGGGTTTCCCAATTGCACAAGGCTCCAGTTGTTCAGGGCCACCGCTAGGGATCCGACCACTTTCATCAATCTCAAATATGCCTGTAGATTTTGGTGAGCTGTCAGCATTTGGTGATTGATGCTCCGCGTCTTCGATCGCCAGGCGTGTCAATTGAGGCTCAGAAGTGCTGCTTTGAGTAGTGGAAAGGGTGCGGAACTCGTCAGCTACCTCCGAAGTCTCATCAATGAATTGAACTAAGACGCGACGTCAGTCGAACCGAAGGGACTCGCGACATCCTTCAATATCTTGCCTCTCGGGGGATAACTCAGCCAGACCTGGTCGGCTGGAAATCGAGTTTCAATGCGTTGTCCATCGGCACGAAAACGAACAGCGCTCGATCGTGTGCACTTGGTGAGAATGCTGTGTCAACACATGCGATATGCTGTAGATTGGTCAAATTCTGACCTTCCTTCCCGCACGCTTGCATCGATAGCAATCAGGATATTCTCCATCACCTAGTCATGCTCAGCCTCAGCCTCCACCTGGTCAATATGTCTGGAGGCATACATTTGTAATGGCGCAAACGACAAGGATCACTGTCACCCAATCAGTGGCTGCTCAGCGCACGTCTTTGACGTTTGGACGTACCAGCATGTTGCCTTGGGATGAGCGTTTGACATTACTGTTTAGGGCCACTGTTCATTTTGTTCAATATCATGAGAGGTTGGATTGAATTGGAACGGAAGACGAGGTTCGGAGAAAGTAGCCTTAATTTCAAGTGTCTGGAGTCATTGGTTAATATTTAATCAACTGTCCAACTAAAAGCCCGAGGGGTCCAACTTGGGGCTAAGGAGGCTTCCCCCTTTAAGTAAAGACTTATTGACGTTTGGCCCACAGGCTGAGGCCCTTCCAGTTATGTAAGTTTAGGTATCCAACCGGCCAACGGAGCCCCCAGCCATTTGCCCACTTAGGCAGGTGGTCAGGGCCTCCCCGCGCACAAAGAAGCCACCGAGGTCTCGGCTGGGGACCCCAGATTCGTCCCTGTACCCGTAGACAAGAGCTCTATCATGCCCATTGCCCAGAGAGTAAGGGGGTTTCTCAATGAAGACCAAGATTGCCTGAGTTGGCATGGCGTAACTCTAAAGCGCAGAGAATGTTCCCCAATCATACCTCCCGGGGATCTTCTTATGATCCTTGATGGAAACTTCACCTGCTGATCGGGGACTCACCGTTGTCCTTTGGCTAGGAGTTTGGAGAAGGGTCAACTGTTGAAGCCTAACGATTAGCTAGCTAGGTTATGTACCCATGGGTTGCCATACTATTTCTTTGTAGGGTACCTAGCACATCATGCCTCTCTTCAGGCGCACAATGCTCGTCCGGGATTTATTGCCCATCACAATGCAGTGTTTCCCCTTGTTGGGGGTTTGGACCATATTGTGTGGAAATATATCTGGCGTAAAGCCCGACATAGGTATGACAAACCACAATCCAGCATCGACTTCAACGAGCCACAGGGCACCCATTCTAAACATGATGCAGGTCACAAATGTTTACGCGATCTGTGCCTTTGCGGCCATCGGAGGTGGATTGTTTGGCTTTGACCTGTCTTCAATGTCAGGAGTCCTAGGGACCCAAGCCTACATTCGATATTTTGACAATCCTCAGTCGTGAGTCTGATTGTATCTGTGAGGTAAATAATCGGATGAGGGGTTTGACTGTTCCTAGGTATCGTCAGGGAGGAATCACGGCCTCGATGCCTGCTGGCTCCTTTGTCGGCTCCCTGCTCTCATCATTTATCGCCGACAAATTCTCCCGCCGGAGCGCAATTCAATATGCTGCCTTGATCTGGATTGTTGGAGCCATGTGAGATCGATGCCTCCATATCATAGAAACGCCCTAATCAAATCATGGCAGTATTCAATGCGCTAGTCAAAATGTCGCAATGCTCGTGGTTGGTAGAGTGGTTGCAGGTATAAGCATTGGAATGGCGTCTTCGATAGTGTAAGTGAAATTGGACATCTCACCCTCTATCCCGTTCAACGCCTGATGCTAGATAGTCCGATTTACCAAGCTGAAATTGCCCCCAAGGAAATCCGCGGGCGCATCGTGTCTCTCCAACAGTGGGCCATAACTTGGGGTATCCTTATTCAATATTACATTCAATATGGTGCCTCCTTTACCGGTGGAGGAATCGACAATCCCAACCAGGGAACGCAGGCATTTCGTATCCCTTGGGGCGTGCAAGCTGTCCCTGGGGTTCTCCTCTATTTCGGCCTCTTCTTCTTCCCACGCAGCCCTCGATGGTTGGCGAGCAAGGATCGTTGGGAAGAGGCCCTGAAAGTCCTCGCGGATCTTCACGGGAAAGGGGATGTGAACCACCCAAAGGTACTTGCCGAATACACGGAGATACAAGAAGCCCTGCACTTTGAACGGGAGGTCGCTCAATCAAGTTTCAAAGCTTTGATTGCCCCGAAGATGGCCAAGCGTGTTTTCCTCGGTATGTCAGTACAGATGTGGTCACAGTTATCTGGTAAGTCGACAATGATGAAAACTATTTCGATACTTTCAAAGGCCATCTCTATCTCATCTGATACTTATTGACACTCTGCCGGGTGCTGGCTTTAGGCATGAATGTAATGATGTACTACATAATCTGTAAGTGCTGGACGCCGGGTGCTCAATGAATCTTGATTTGCAGGTGCCAGGAACTGATGATGTCCTCACACAGATGTTTTCCAAGGTGCGGGAGTCAATGATCCCCTACTCATAGCTTCCATCCAATATGTCATCAACGTCGCCATGACACTCCCTGCGATCATTTACATTGATCGCTGGGGCCGTCGTCCCACTTTGATACTCGGATCCATTGGCATGATGACTTTCTTGTTCATCAACGGCGCCATCCAAGGAGCATTTGGTGAACCCAATTCGCACCCAACCGCTCTCAACTCTGCCGTCACATGGATTCTTGTCGACAAGAATGCACAGGCAAAAGCTGTTATCGCCTGCTCATATATATTCGTCGCGATCTTCGCAACTTCGTGGGGTCCAGTCAGTTGGACTTATCCATCAGAGATCTATCCTGTCCAAGTGAGAGCCAAGGCTGTCTCATTAGCAACGGCATCTTGCTGGGGTTGGAACACGGGTTTGGCATTCTCCGTACCCCCATTACTTCGTGCCATTAATTGGAAGGTAAGCTGGTGAAAGCGCAACAATCCGTTCCCTCAGAACCCATCCTCTGTCTGAAATCAGGGGCTAAAATATCCTATGAAATCAGATGTACATGCTCTTTGCGACTTTCAATGGTTTAGCTTGCATCCACATGGCTCTAGCAGCCCCAGAGACGAAAGGAAAGACGTTAGAAGAGATGGACGAGATCTTCCAATCTGGTCGTCCCGCGTGGAAGACGGTCAAGGGCTCCAAGCTTGACGAGATTACACGTAAGATCGAGGAAGGCAATCTCAAGATCGACGTTCCCGGCCATGTTGAATCAGTTCGCGAGACTTCGAAAGAGTAACGGCTTGGGCACTAGGTCTATGACAAGAGAATAATGGAGACGGAGACGTTCGTTGAATGCGGTGTTGATGGGTATTGGAAAGGAGAGGGAGGTCAAGGAACTGGGTTGAGAGGAGAAGTTTAAGTGAAAGTTCAGGTAATAGGGCTAGTATGGTGTGGATTGATCTGCAATGAATAGGGGCTCAGCCTCGGGGCCGATAAATCTAAATGATTGAATTTTCCATGCCCTTGAACAGAATTTCATACCATGACCATGGCAACCCCTATTACTGGCTGTGTTCATTTCGTTGAATACCTAGGTGGGCTCTGAAAATTGGTGTTCAATTACCAGCTGCGAGGACTTCCTACTTCCTTGCCTATCTCGGTGTCTCCTAACCAGCTAGCTAGTGAGCCCCGTCTCAAAATCTCAAGAAACAGAGACCAATTGCCAAGTATCCAACACTGGCACTGCGTCTCTCAATCCGCACACCTCGACACTCTCCCCTCTCCCAACTTCAAGTTCCCCCAGTCAAACGCCATCACCAACAGTATAAACATTCATCCAGCGCTCATCAAACGGCCGTCTGGAATCACAGAACCTCAAATCCGTCGCCAGCCTGATGACACCCTTCCTATCATGGTTAACCGTCGACGCATGGATCGTATAGGGAGAATGGAACACGACGTCGCCGGCGTCATAAGCGCCGACGAGCCAGCGACGGCCATGCTGGCGCGAGAACTCGAGCGGTTTCTCAGAGATCAGCCCCGTCGACATCATGTTCGCGTTGAATGCGGATTTGGCTTCCGTGGCGCTGAGCCCCGTGGCGAGGGCCTGCGCGGAGAAGGAGGCTTCGAGGTCGCGGCCTATTGATGTGCCTGAGTCGAAGGCAAAAGGGGGTGGATGGTTAGTCATCTAGATACCAGGAATTGGGAGCGCGAAGCATTGATTGATCGATTGACCCGGTCTAGTAACTTACTGTCCTCCAAATAAATCAACCCGCCGCCCTCAAGGGCCACATCCCCCATCGGCACCCACGCCGTGATATTGCTTTCCTCGCCATATCTGAGAAAGATCTGATCATAATGGACACCAATGGGCTTCGTGCCAGGCACATTGTTCCTCAACAGGCTCCGCTTCAACGGCAACGTGGCGTCCCCCCAACCCGTCAATTCCGCAACGAACTCCAACAGCGCGGGGTGCTTGCAGAACACGTCGGCGTACCAGGGGGCAAAGTGCGCCGAAAGCGCGAGGTCGACGAACAGCTGCGCGGCGCGTTCGTCGCCCGGGCGCGCGTTCTTGCCTGACGAGCCGGCGCCGATGCCGGGGAATTCGTCGGGCGTGCGCTCGCTGTGGTTGAAGCGGCCTTCGACGACGGGCGTGTCGCGCTCGAGGACGCCCGTCGGGCCCATCATGGAGAAATAGGACGCACGTGCCTGCAGCACGTCTTCGCGCGGGAGGAGGTTCTTGACGAGGAGGTAGCCCTCCCGGCGGTAGCGGTCGCGTAGTTCCGCGAGAGGGAGGTCCGTTGTTGATGTTGTGAGTTCGCCGATGTCGTCGGCTGTTAGCGGGCCGTCGTTGACGGCCAGTGAGGGCGCTGGTTCTAGGCTCCCCATTGCTTGTCGTTGGATTGATAGACTACCAACAACTCGTTATGGATTTCGATATTAGGTGTTGATAACGAGACCGGGTATTGTCTCGATGTCAGGTACTCTGCAATAAGAATGTCCTTTAATTCCTCTCCCTACCGTTATGTATATCGATACACTCCACACGAGTGAGTTCCCTCAGAAAAGAATACTATTCCGCGGTGCTCGTCTGCGAAATAACATATTCGGGGTTTTCCTACCCACCTGGATCCACGAGCAGAAACAACCAAATACTCCTGAGGGCAAGTAAACGCGACATTTGAGCCGCACTCCTCCGCTGCGAAACTGATCTGGATCGGCAAATATGTAATGGCAAGAAAAATGCCTGATGCAGACATTATCCAGGTTCAACATTCCTCGGGAGTTGGAAAATGTAGTTGGGAGGGATTTATCACCGTTTAGAGACGAAGTCAGGTTAGTCGCTCCGAGCTTGCGGCACTGCAGTATTAATTAAATGCGGAGATTTAACTCTAGGGTCCCCTGTTTGAACAGTGGGATCCCCAAAGCGGAGAATAGTCTGGGGACTTTTGTTATGTGTCCTCGATGTAACAGAGTATTGTTTGGGTTGTCAAACGTCGTTCGCTGAGATGCTTTACACAACATCATGCTCCTTTCCCTCGAAGAATCTGCATATCAGGAACGTTGTTGTGGCTAATAGTTTAGGTAGAGTGCTTGTCACGAGTCGGGGACAGCGAGCCTCTGTATAGACCCTATCAGGAAAGGGGCTGCTCACTGGCAGAGGGAGAGTCCTTTGGTCTGGCACAGAATCGTGAGCTCAATTGCTAAAATTAAATACCTCAAAAGCCTTCACTCATAGTTTAGACTGATCTCGCCTCGTCACGTGGTCGAAAAAGAGACTTGGGCGGGAGACACGATGTGGAGCTAGAATTGGAGGGGCGGATACTGTAGTTTCAAAGAATGCATAGGCTCCTCTTCTCTTGTTAAATCGAAGACGCCTTGGATAGTTTTGTCTTCGGATAGTGCTAGTCAAACGCCGTTCTCAAATGATATGAACGCTGATCAATGTGCTGCAAGACGATGTAAATGCCAGGGGAGGGATACCGCTCAGGAATCATTCGAGCCCATCAATCCAACAGTTAAGCCCCTCATTCGTCGCTTGAGTAGATCCTCCTCACTGCCTAGAGATATCATGCTTTTGCTTCGCTCTGGCTTGGATTTATCCTCTGTCTTGGGCCCTATCCTATTTGACTGGCCCACGGACGCCCCATTTGGCTTGGGTGAGGATCGATTCACATCATCGGACCTTAAACTCGACATGGCTAACGGAGCATCATCATCAACACTCTCCCCTGTCATTGTCCGGCGATGATGTCGGAGTTGTGTCGTTGCCAACTCGAGATTGCTCCCGTGTGAAGCGCCATTAGACAGAGTACCAGAACGAAGTCTGGATTCAATGGTTGGCCCTTCAAATGCGTGAGGAGGTTGGCCGAAAATTTCTTGAATCCAACGTCCGCAACGGAAGATGTGGTTCCAGCCTTCAGGGAAAATCGAGACAAATTGTACGAAGCCATGAGAAATGCCAGGAATGAGAGCTACTTCCACATGATCTTTTTCATTGAACTCGGCTGTTGACTTTTCAAGCCCAACTTCTTGACGCTCCTGGAAGAGATGTAATTTGGCCTGTCGTAGTCTTCCCGCAAAAATGACGGTGTCATCTACCAAAGGATCTCGCTCACCAGTCAAGAAGTAAGTCTTCGGAAATTTGGCGAGGAGATTTTCCGGTGCAACAGCTGGGCATAGAAGGTGATCTGTTGTAAAGTCGGGACGGTTGAAAGGTCCAACATACAAAATGATCATGGCACGCATCATCTCCGGAGTTAGAATGCGATCGCCGAAATATGAGATGATTGAGGACACCGCCAGTCTCGTTCTGAGTGGCTGGGGTTTAGACTCTGCGACGGCTTGTTTCTGAGCCTCGACATCCGTATCCAGTCTTTGCAGGGCTGGTTTCGATTGAATATCTTCTTCTCTCGTAGCGAAAAAGTCGTGATTGGGATCTTCTTCGCCATCATCGGAAGGCTTCGGAGTTGTAGGTGTATACCGCCTATCAATGTCCTCACTTTTCCTTTTAATGAAGGTCTCGTATTTCTTAGACGTTCTGGGGTTTCTGATCAATGCCATTTGATCATCCGTCATCCAGCTACCGATATTCATGTCCAAGGCGGGATACATCAAAACCAGTCCAGCCGGGGATGGAAGAATACCGCGATTTGTGTTGGTCTGATTAGATTGGATAATCATCAACGCTGTTCCTGTGGCGAGATTTCCACCAGCGCTGTCGCCTGTAAGGACTATCCGCGGGCAAGAGTCTGGCTTCATTCCAATGCAACGGCCTCGAGTGACAACTATTTGAGTGTAGACATCGAAACACTCATTCAAAGCGTATGGGTAAGGGTACTCGGGAGCTTTTCGATAGTCCAAGCTCAAAATCGGGAGTCCTGTTCTTCCAGCCCATGCTAATAGCTTATCATCGCTTGTTCTCGGATCCATGGCGACGAAGCCTCCACCTGGAATGTCGAGAACCAAGTTTTGTTGCTTTTCGAGCTCTGCAAGAGAGCCATCGAAGTACATCCAAGCAACGACAGGCTCCTTATATGCAGAGCCTCTTGGTCGGGGGATGCGGATGCGGCGAGGCTTGTATTTGGTGAAGCGAGGACGCATGAGAGCGGTAAACCATTGTAAATAAGGCGTGTTTGGCTTGTTCCAGGCAACTCGTAAATGGTCGACAGTAAGGACAGCGCGAACTTTTCTAACCTTCTCATCCGCTTGCTCAGCAGCAATGAGATAATATACAGTGAAAATGATGGAAGCAAGATCTCTAACTCTTTTGTTTCGAATTTTCATGGCGCTCCAGAAGCCGGCATCCAGTGCAGTGGTGATCCATGTTGCACGGAAGTATGATCTATTGTACAAATTGGCCAGAGGCTCGGGCGACTCTAGGCCAACAATTTTAGCAAAGTTGCGACAGATATATAGCCAAAGGAGGGTGAGGACGACGGATTGCCATGGAGTGGATCGTTTTGATAATTTCTGAGATAGGCTTCGTAGAATTGGAGGGCCATGTCTATCACCTCTTGTAATTGTAAGCCACCAGTACAGAAACGCCGCTACAGGAAGGGAGCACACCTCAGCAAGTAGAGTGACCAGAATGAGACCACAGCGAAGACCTGGACTTTGCGGAATTGGGAGGAAGGCCGCCCGAGTACATGGTCTGGTCAACGTTAGATGTATGACTGGGTAATAGTGAGCATATGAACGATACCTATCATGGTTGATATACACAGGCCTGCGCAAGTTGAATTGAACAGTTGAAGGGCAGTTGGATTAAAGAACTGCAGAACAATGTCAAGGCCATGTCAAGCACAGACCAGACGTTTTTCGCTCGACGCCTATTCCTTGACAAAGCAAAAGGACGTAAACCGTTGGCCGGTGCAAGAAAACGAAAGAGACTTGCTTCGTCCATTTGTTTGCAGTCCAGCTGGACTGGACGTGTGACCTCTGGGTGCCTCCGTCCAAGCACGGTGACTTCGGTGGAGGCGGGATCTGACGTTTGTCCCGGATGGAATTGGAGGATTGGAGGGGGGGCGAGGGAACGACGAGGCGGAATGCCGAAACCGAAAGCATGTGAAAAAGCAAAACGCGAGCCAAGTCACATGTGTTTTATTCTGGGGTCAGGTGACGACATCTGGCTGTCCACGTGGCATTGCAAACCACTTTGGTGCTCTGGCATATTATTATTGTACCTGATGTAGTCTGTCCTGACTTACGAGCAGATACACACCTAGTTAAATAGACATAGGTATGTATTCCGAAATATACCTATCCACAGGGTGCTCAATACTATCGATGGCGCCCGCTGTTAAGTTCTGTCCTTCCTATATAATCCTACAAAAATTCCTCTCCCTGCTCGCTGTTTTGTCACAGTGCTACGATACCCAATGCACTGATCTCTGCTTTCCACTAACCTGGATATCACTTTGAGTGTTGACCAACTTCTTGGTCATTCGGCTCGGCTCAGCTCGGCAGATATATCGGTCTTCGCAGGTGAAGTCCTGTCAGCCGTGGTTGTGAATCTGGTTCGCCAGGTTTATTCGGTAGAGGATAATTGAGAGAAAACCGAAAGAAAATCTCACTTAGTGAATGTCTCAAGAAAAAGGTAGATGGTCTCGTAGCCATCCCGACATTCCCCCACCCGCCTGGTTTCTGCTTGCTCCATTGTTTCCACCACCACCACTCCCTGATCTGTGTCCTCGGGAGTCGGGACTGCTGGAATGATGATTGGGATCGGGTGGCTCCAGTAGATCATGTGGATTTGAACCAAAAAATTGCAACCTCGATGCACGAAGCTGACTATCACTGTCAGGTATGCGGATTGGATTGTACCTGTAACCTGCCGGTGGTGGTCGTGGACCTGATACTGAAGATGCTCGTCGACTGCCTCTTTGTCTCGATGGACCGGGGCGTTGATTCGGATCGTCTTGTGAAATAGGACTTCGACAGTGTGGACAAGTATTATGCTCCTTCAGCCAGGCAACCACGCACTCACCATGGAACCAGTGTTTGCATGGCAGGACAGTAACCTCCTGGTTTAAGGTAACGTCCTCCATACATATGGAGCATTCTGCACTGCCTTCTGTTCCCAACATCTCCTGGTCAACCCTTTTCTTTTCTAGTGATTGTATGGCTTCTTCGGATGCAGGTGGAGGAGCCCTACTCCCGCCATTCTGCTCCATTAGCTCTGTCATAACTCGATCGAAGGCGTCCTGAGTATAGACCGTATCGCCATTGCGGGCGTTGAAGATTTGATTGAGCAGATCGAATGGATGCGGAGGATGATCCTGACCTCGCAATCCGTCCTCGTCAGGACGCATCTGTTGGCCGGGGCCACCGGGGGGTTGCATTGACTGTAAGATCATCGAAAATAGGCTGCGGCCGTTAGCTTCAGAGAAGTGTTGTGGGTATCTATCACATTGTTGACCTACTCTTGCAAGTTGCCTGTTTGAGGAGGGGCATGGGGATCCCCCCCGGTCAAGGCACCGAAGCCAGGCTGTTGGTTTCCTGGGAAGGCAAAGGGCGAGAAGGCCCCGAAGGGAGGAGGCATGGCTCGAGCCTGCGAGACAGAGGGCCAGGTTAGCATGGTAAACAAAGGTTGGGGAAGGTTGGGGATGGATTTGTTACATTTGGACCAGTCCCAGTTGTTGTGAAGGATCTTGTACTAAAAGAGATTCTGCCACCTCCGCCATTGCTGGTGAATTCGAAGGTGGTGAAGTTATTCCGCGGGTCAGGATCAAGGTCGGGGGGGTTGTGACCAACATTCCAAGGATTATGGTCAAACAATGGACGTAGGGGAGGGGTGTCTGGCGGAGAAGGGGGTCTGGGGACGATTTCGATATCTGGAGATGAGGTAGTGCCTGGTTCAAGCTGGAGAGAGACCTGTTAGCGTAGGGCTTGAGGATGGGAGGTGGTAGGTAGACCCGGGTCAGTTGACATACGACTTCTGTAAATTCGCTTTCGCAGCGGGGACAAATTAAGCCACCATGAGCCCGATCCCATTCATTGTTGCATTGATGGCAGAAGACCCTCTCGCCATTTGGCCGAGAATCGGCCATCGTGATAACGAAACACAAGCGGCGGTTGATAGACTCCAAGGGCGCATGGAAGAGTAGCTTGGGTCGGTCTGGAGTGGTTGTGTTACGTGATGGCAAATGCGTGAGGCTGCGTCATGCACCAGCAGCAGTGGGGCGAAAGGATTAGAAGCACGGAGGACCTAGGTCTGAAGTACTATACTGCTAGGAGTGATCGTACACGACTTGGCTGAGTAGTAGAGATAATTTCGATGCATGTACTATGCAAATAGTGTGCAAATATCTGGGGAGTGGCGACGGCGGCGGAATGAGGATGGAAGGAGGGAGCGTTGGGCGAGGAAGAAATATGATCAATCGATTGAAGGTAATCTTAGTCGTAGGTGTACTTCAAGAAGGAAGAAGGATGGCAAATATGGATAGGAATAAATGATCCAAACTTGAAGGTCAAGGAACAAAGGAAGGCCATGGGCTGCGCACCCTCTTGTCACTCTGGAACTCGGTTCGCTGAGGCTGCCACCTGACACGTTCACAAGCGTTTGGTGATGCTCAGGCTGGCTGTATCTGGTGCCAACAAGACGAGCCAGCAGCAGGTATGGACGGAGTACTTTGTAGGAGTGATTACTGGTCGATAAACGACGATCAATAAGAGGTGAGTTGGGCTGACGTATGTCCGGAGACCAACTCACAACTCCCAACTTATTTGCTCGTACAAATGAGGCAGAGTGGATGGAAACTCGGTACCTGACTGCTTGAAACCCGTAGTGGCACAGCGTACAGAGTACTATACCTCAGGTATCGATAACAGCCTTACCATCGGGGGAGTCTCGCACTCCCAACCGTGGATACCTGGTCCCAGGAGTCTGGTTCCATTCAGAGGTCTGCTTCCATCTCCTTCTGCTTGATTCTGTCACAATTGTGCAGCTCCTCGTGTGGACGAGGATTTCTTCCGGATATCCGTTCTATGCTCATCCATGCCCATGCCTCTATCCGATAGGTGCCAAAGGCCTGCACTTGCACTTGCTCGTAGGCTACAGGCATCACCCAATTAATGTTGGTCACATTACTGTCACGCTGTCTGTTTGTATGTATTTATCGTACACTCCAGCCTCATCTCCAAGGCCGACTCACCAGTGCCACAGCAACTCGCCTGCAAATTGCCTGCTGTTGGTCCAGATATCGTATAGTACCATACTGTAGGACGAGCACATCATCTTCTCCGCGACCCTCTCATAATGAGTCCGCCTACGATACCTGCAACCACCGCTGCACCACCAATGATGGCCACACCCATCAGTCCTTCTTTCGACACCTTGTCGTCAATCAACTGGCCCAGACTGCTTGCTTGCAAATTGCCCGGCTCTTTCTCCATCAGTAAATCATTATATCGCCTTGCCTCTGCATAGTTCCCGAGCTTGTAATTTCCTAGCGCTAGATAGTATAGGCACTCTCTTCTTCGCTCGGGTGTCGTCTTGAAGATGTCTGAGAGAAGCTGCACCCCTAGTTGCTGTTCCGGCCGCTGATTGGATTTGATCAAGCCCTGTCCCGCGGTCAATCAACCTTCTCCAGTCTCGAGATAGTCATGAACTCCTACCCAAGCATAGTTGAATTTGGTCTGGACTCCAACATAGTCTCCTTCCTTTTCATATTGTGTTCGGAGCACTTGTAATTCGGCAGGTTTGAGCGGGCTAAGATCGCATGGTCAGTGGCCCACGCTGTACAGTCCAGGGAGATGGAGTGAGGCCAACCTTTCTGCGTCTGCGGCGTCTTGTTGGAAAGTTAGCAAACAGCCCTCCCCATGGTTGTGTTCTGGTTGAGCTTACATGGTAAATTTGATGCCATGGAGAGGGGTGAAATGATATGGCAGACCGATAATACGTTCCAAATTAGAGAGAGAGAAAACGAAGACAAACGCAAAAGTCAGTCGCAGACTTTACGAGTCCGTTGTTCTAAATGTGAGCATGTGGCCACCAGCATCTGTTCAAGGTGTTCCAAGTCCACCGGCGCAGGCACTTTTTGGGGATGTGGCGGTGCCTAACCAGCCAAACTCCAACTGGCAATGACGTGTTTTCGGGGAGGCGAGTGCCAGACTTCCAGGTGCCACCCGCCCACTGAAGTGGTGGTTGGTGGTGGCCTCCCGTGACTTCAGCCACAGTGACCTCCCCGTTGCTCTCCGCAACGACCAAAAGTCAACAAACCCATGCCAATCCCGCAGCCAGACATCCAATCTGATCTACACCATCGCGAGAACGACAAAGCGAGATTTATCTTCATCACCATACTAGAACGGTCATTATGCTTCTCGACGAAGATCCTGCAACGGTATGTACATGCGCATTCACAGTCTCACTCCTCCAACTGACCAAATCAAACAGCTCATTCGAGCCACTGTTTCCAACTTCAATATTGCACCTGATAAAGCTGCCCTTTCACGCGTCAATGACTCCCTCTCGACATTGCAGCAGTCCCGCGACCTCAGAACTCGAGATGCAGAGACCGCACTGAGGAAGCTTTCTCGACAATTCGCAACCTTATCATCGCAACATAGAGAAGTTATTTCGAGCCATGACAGCAGTAGACACGCGAGCGAAATCGTCCAGCTGGACACAAAGAAATTTAAAATTGCGAAGCAGGCCTCAGAGCTTGAGGTAGAGAACGAGAGACTAGAGGCTGAACTTGAGAGACTCAAGATGCGCTTGGCGGATTTGGAAGAGCAAGGCGTTGAAGGCGATGAGATCAGCCGACGAAACAGGGAAGCCGACGATCCAACAATGTAAGTCTTGATTCCACACACCCCCAGAGATAGAAGAGCTAACATGGACAGACTACGGCTATGGCTTTACCGCTCCTTGGGCATCACACTCGGACAGGACGAAGCAGGCAATTACAACAAGGCGACCATTGGCAATACTAAGAAGGGTGATGTTCATGTGGTCAATATCGATCCCAAGTTCTCAAAATGGTTCTACGCCGATTACTTCTGGCAGACAATGCAAGGCTAAAGGAGCCCTCTCTTGACGCTTGAGACCTGAATGAGTGACGACTGTACATATACCCAGCGAGGCGTTGGAGGTTGGGGAAGCCACAGGGGTTCATACCTATTGTGTAGCAATGAATGATTTGGATAAATGACAATACTCATAGGTGCCTGGCATTTCTTATTTTTTTTCTTGGGGAGAACGAAAGGGTTGTAGCTCTATGTGTCTAGGAATTGTTGTGGAAGAAGTAGACCCAGCGCGCTCACCATGTCTCTAATCGTCAGTAGCTCTCTTCCTTCGACATGTTATCTGAGAGATTGATTCTATTCGAAATCTCAAGTCATGCACTGCGTATCCTAAGCGAACTCCCTAACCAGTTGTTGTTGAGCCCTCATTCCGGAGATGACACTTATCGCGAAGAGCTCGACTCTACGACGTAATCCTTAGCGAGAATTGACCTCCTCCGCAAGGGCTGCGGCTTTAGTAGTGATAATATACTCCGTAATCATGCTCCTGCATACTCGTACAAGAATACCTATGTATGAAACTCAGACCGCACAATTGGTAGTCAGAAAGCTTTTGGGCCCAGAAGCTAGCTACACACCAAACCTTCCCACGGACATACAAACCTTGCCCGACAACGTGACTCCCTGAACGTAGTTACGAGGCTACTTCTTCTCCAAGGTCTTGCTCAAGGCAAGAAAGGCAATGATGAAAAAGATATTTGAGGGCCAAAAAATACGCGGATAAGAGCCCCGCAGGACACTTAATAACGACCTCCGCCGCGCTGTGCAATGCAGGGACACCGCTATAGCAAACCCACTTCTTGATCTGAGTCGCTCCCACAAGGTCTAGAATCATGTTAGCCAAATGTCATTTCTGAATATGCACGGACGGGGGAGACGAACAAGTATGAAGAAAAAAGAAAAGAAAAGAGAAAGCAAAAGAGAAGAGGGAGGAGAAGACATACTCACAGATCAAGCGGTGCCAAGACCATCTCTTGGCGTGTTTGGCCAATTTACCTTTCTTGTCACCTGATCGCACGTGATCACAGTTATCGAAATCGAGCATCTCAGACAACTCGGAAGCTCATTGCAGCCAACGACTTGAATGGCACCCACGATCTTCCCGCCGCCGCCGCCATCAGCAGTTGTCCCACCATGGCGCGTGGCAGTCGATTCCTGGCATTAAGGACGTCCAAGGATTCTCCTCAAACTGTCGTAAGTAATAAGCTACAATTGGAATCCCCGAAGTCCTCTGAGTTGCCGAGAGAAAAAGTTCCTGACCAAAAGACCATGATGTAGAAACTGCGACAATCATGGAGCAAATACAACCTTTACAATTTCACCCGGATCACCGTTAACCATCTCAGAAACAAGAATTTCTTCCAGACCAAATGGAAAACGAAGTCTCTGACAAGAGATTATCACGGATACCAGGTGCGCGAGAAAGTTTGGGAGAAGATGTTCGATCGACGGCTACGTTCTGTCATTCCCATGGATCCGGAATCCCTGGCAGCCAACGATGGAAGTGAGGAGTCCTCCGGTCGTGGGTCAGGCACAACCCCAAACAGACAGCAAAAAAGAAAACCTATTCCCTACATGCAGATGACTTATGCCCCCTTGGAAAGGAGATTGGATACGGCCGTCTTCCGCGCAATGTTCGCAAGCAGTATACGGCAGGCGAGACAGTTCGTGATTCACGGCTCGGTCAAGGTCAACGGCAAGAAGGTAGACAGGCCTCCACCTCTCCACTTATTCGTCTGAGTGTTCTAGCTAACGGCCGACCTTGTTCACAGATGCAATATCCCGGATATCTGCTCAACCCAGGCGACATGTTCCAAGTCGTACCAGATCGAGTCATGTACGCAGCAGGCCAACCTAAAATCAACATTGCGGTGAGAAAGGCACAAGCGCAGGTCGAAGCTGAAAAGGCGGAGGAAGAAGCCGCAGAGGCCGATGTGGAGGAGATGCCAGTCATTGAGGCTGGGCCCCAGGAGGACATCGACGACAATCGTGACCCACGAGACATTCTGAAAGAGCTACAATCACAAGCCAAGAGCATTCTCGCATCTCCTAGAGAGAACATCGGGGCCAAGCGAAAGCAAGATCTCAGAGCATTCACCAAATCTGTTCGGAGGTTACTTTCAAGATCGAAATCCGACACGATCCACACAGACAGCTTACAGGCACAATTCGCCGAGATCCAGAATCAACTGCAGATCCGGAGAGACAACAAAGCTGCTGCTGCCGCCGCCGCCGCCGCCACGCAAGACCCTTCAACAACACCGAGCACCCCAACCGCCGATAAAGAAGGCGAAACCAAACCCACCGCCACCGACGAGAAAGCCCTCGCAACAACCGGCAATATCCTAAGCGACAACGAATACAGCGAGCTCTTCGCCGCACTGCAGTCGATGCAGGAGAACCCCGTGGACGAGACGAAGCCGTACGCGACACCGTGGATGCCACGAGACTACATCAGTGCGTTCGCGTTCATCCCGCGCTATCTCGAGGTCAACCACAACATCTGCGCCGCCGTGTATATCCGGCATCCCGTCGCCAGGCCCGGGTTCGGCGAGGTACCCACCCCTTATACTGAGTTCGCTAATAGTGGTGCCTTTAGTTGGTATCTAAGGAGGAGGTGATTGATACTCTTTCTCTGTCTGTGTTCTTTTTAGATACCAAATAGAAAAGATGGGGACGGAAAAGGGGTTTCTTGGGAAGTGTGTGCGCGACGCCTGTATTACTATCTATGTATATACACAATCATAAAGTGTGATATAGCCTGCCTGCATAGCGCTGGCGTGAAGTGGACAGATATGATCCATCCCTTGTTGAAAGTAGACAAAAGTACAAAGTGGAACTTGACCTATGAACAGAGTGCTATATTCGTGGTATACCTGAGGTATATGCGTGGAAAGATAAGCTTCCAATTGTTTCGGTCTCTCTCTATCTGGCGTTGGAGAAATGCTCTGGGCCATCACGTTTTGATGCCTCATCACTCTTGAATGCTCTCTATGGATTCTTCGGTGTCTTCCCGTTCCTGTCTCTGGGTCCGCCGAGGTCTTTGTAGTCGATCTACTCTAACAAAAGGTCCAATAGCACGGGCATGCTCCAATTCATTCCATCGGCTGCAATGCTGTCAACTCAGCCTTTTTGCCGATTTATCATATCACATACATGCAGTGCCCTAGCCTCATATAAAATGGTACTCCACTCACAACAACGGATTCGGGCGATATTCAGGTGCGGTAACCTCACCATTGGCCTCGGGTTTCTTGGCCTCAAGGCTAGGTTGGTCGTCATCCTCCAACTCGGCTAGATACTTCTCAGCCTCAAGGGCAGCAATACAGCCACTGCCGGCACTGGTAATAGCCTGTCGATACCGCTTGTCCTGGACATCACCAGCGGCGAATACGCCTGGGATGCTGGTGTAGCTGGTGCCAGGCTGCGTGATGACATATCCGTCCTCATCGGTGTCGAGCTGGCCTTTCACCAGCGCGGTCGCGGGGTCGTGGCCGACGGCGTAGAACAAGCCATTCGCGTCGACGACCTCCTCCTCGCCCGTCACGACGTTCTTGATCTTCAGGTGCGTCATCAATCCGCGCACTTTATCCTCGCCCTGGATCTCCACCGCGACGTGGTTGAACTTCACCGTCACCTTGGGGTTAGCCAGGAGCCGCTTGGCCATGGTCTTGCTGGCACGGAGCTTGTCCTTGCGCACCAGCACCGTGACGTGCGAGCCGTATTTCGTCAGGAACATCGCTTCCTCAGCCGCGGAGTCGCCGCCGCCGATGACCGCCAGCGGGCGGTTGCGGAAGATGGGGACCGCGCCGTCGCACACCGCGCACGCCGACACGCCGTTCTGCCAGTACTTGTCTTCACCGGGCAGATTGAGGCGGCGCGCATTGGCGCCCGTCGCAATGATGACGGCGTCGGCGGTGTGTGCAGGCTCGTCGCCCTCAGCGTCGTCGTAGTCACGCCACAGGCGGAAGGGCCGGGACTGTAGGTCGATGCGCGTTATCGTCTCTGTGATGATCTCGGTGCCGAAGCGTGTGGATTGTGCGCGCATCTCGTCCATCAGCTCAGACCCGCCGATGCCCTTCGAGAACCCCGGGTAGTTCTCCACGTCCGTGGTTGTTGTTAATTGCCCGCCTGCTGCTGTGCCGCCCGCAAGCATGCCCTCGTACATCACCGGTTTCAGTTCTGCGCGAGAGAGGTATATCGCGGCCGTATGTGCGGCTGGCCCAGAGCCGATGATGGCGACTTTAGTGTGTGGAGGCGCCATGGCGCGGTGGAGTGGGTTGGTGGTCGAGTAGTGGTGGGAGGGTGTGACTGATGGATTCTTGAGTGACGCCGCTGCTGCTGCCCCTCCTGGTGGTGACTGTGATCTCTGATGTGTTATGGAGGCTGCGGCGACTGAGAGAGTAATTGAGGAATGGAGGGGATGGCGGGTCGCGCGACGGAAGAATGCCGAGGAAAACAGTTTGGCGGGGGTGAATAGAAAGATGGAAAGATGGTGAGAGGGGGGTCGGTGGAGGGATGTGTGGGTTTATTAAACGATAGAGTGGTAGTGGTGGAGGAAGTGGACGTGAGAGTTGTGAAAATGAGAGATATTCTCGTAGTGGTTGATGGAATCGAAAATACAGGAAGGAATTACGTTAACAGCCAATCTTTGACAAATTCTGTAGAGGCGGTCCGAGGACCGTGGCAGCCAACAGCATCCCCACCAATTATTGTCTCCTCGTCCCTGCCACCCCCTGCAACCCCCTGACCATGCTGACGTAAACAATAAAGTCTAGATGGATCGTCCAATGCTTTGATCACGGCAACATGTTCTTGTCTTCAACAGCACCCTAGCAGCATTGTTTTCCATCTCAATTGCACCTCTTCTACAACGTACTCTGTACGTTGTGATCGATAATCCATTCCAACCTGACCCCGGGCATATCTCCCACAATAGTCGAAGTCCAAGTAACGTTCCATGTCCAGAGTACCTAGGACCTTGGTACACTTCGAATTGGCTGTTGGGCTCAGGACATGGCCCAGGTCACTAGTATTCTCAGGATACGCCAAAATGCACTGTCAAATAAGAGGGCTGTCCCAGTGTTTGTCGTGTCTCTTGATGCTTTAGGAACATTGTACCAGTTTCGAGAACCTGTTTCAGTCCAATACCTCAATTGTGCCCGGCAATGTGGTTTGAAGACCCGTATAAGTCCACAGGACCTCGAAAAGTCCTTCAGAACCACCTATACACGTTATACCCAAACTTATCCTAATTATGGCAAAGGTAAACTCGAAGGTCCTAGGGAGTGGTGGGCTGCATTGATCAATGATACATTCGTTGACGCAACAGGGAGCCGTGTTTTGCCCTCCCATCTAGGATCTGGACTTTACACGCATTTTTCCTCCGCAACGGCGTACAAACCTTACGTCGATTCTCTTTCATTCATCAAGAGCATGCGTGCTTTGAGAGAGCAATATTCTGACCCCGAGGGGCCCTTGGTGTGTGTTGGAGTTGTCACCAATTCGGATCCTCGTGTCAGGTCGGTTCTCGAATCCATGGGATTTCAAGTCGGGCTTTCGGAGTATGCTGGTAGGGAAAAGGCAACCTTAACGAAAACGGATGAAGGGTTGCCACTTATTCCACCCAATCTTCAGCCCACTAGTTATGATCCCGACAATGATTTTGACTTTCTGGCAACAAGCTATGATGCAGCATCTGAAAAGCCTGATGGCGGAATTTGGACATATGCCAAAGATTTGGTGGGAACCATCCCCCCGGCGAGGGCCACGAGAGCTTTAAATATCCTTCGGGAGCCTCGCGAGTACTCGATGTCGGATTCCATGGGCCAGCTTGTCAGGCAACCCCTGGAGGCCAGGTTGGACTTGGCCAGGGTTGAGGCGGAACGTGATCGGATTTCAGCTGGACAAATTCGCTGGGTACACATAGGCGATGAGCTGAAAAAGGATTATCTAGGTGCGCAAAACTTCGGCTTCGAAGCTCTACACCTGAGGCGACAAGGAGAAGGAGGAGAAGGGGCGTACGATCCAGCTGGTGCCAGTGGTGTCCACACCATCTCGAATTTGAACGAAGCAGCGATGGTCGTGAATGCGATGGCAAGGTCCCATTTCAAGGCCAATTCTGCCGCAGGTGCGACGAACGCGTGAAAGAACTTGGAAGAAAGACGCGTCCTGTTCGCGTTCGCGTTCTTCTATCTGAGATCTGTGAGGCACACCTGCCCAGTTTGCATTGGACCTGAATCTGTCTCTCTCTTCCTCCTATTATCTCTCTCTCTGCTCTTGAGATCCATTTCACAAAGGGACAGCCATATCTCTCATCCTCACAGGCAAGCAGGCAAACCAACTCCTTTATCATAGAAGCTCATCCTTCATATTTGTTCTTCATGTTTACAAGCAATCCGGATCAAGCAATTGTCTGCTGGGGACTCAGCAGACTTCAAAGTATTTAGGTACGTACTCATTCGGCCATACTCCATCAACTATCATCATTTGAGCACACTTTTAATCCTTTCATCTAGTCAGCTCCAACCTCACATCCTCTCATGAGTCATCTGTCAGGATGAGCAATAGATCTTCCTCCGGACTGCCATTTTCTTCCCTCAAGGTTTCTTCGCGCACTAGTGCCACGAGCAGAGCGGCACACCAAAATGGACGCCCAGATCATCGTTATCGCCTGAAGACCTGCAATATTTGCCAAGAGGTCGGCCACATCGCCAAAGAATGTCCAGACAAAAGATGTTGGACTTGCGGAAGTCGTTACCATGTGCAGAAGAACTGTCCCCAACAATCAGAAAATATTCGATTTCTGGTCGAAAGACGAACCCAACAGGCGTCCCAGCCTTCCCCCGGCAGAGTCCCTCAACCATATCAGGTTCAACGACCACCGTTCGAAACCACAATCGAAGCAGTGTCACCAGCAACAGAGCGATCCAAACCAGGAACTCTTTTGCGCTGCGAGAATTGCCGATCAATCTTTCATTCAAAGAAAGACTGTGGTATGACCAATTACAAGTTCGGCGAAACAATTGAACGTTCAATCAATGAATTGCCATCATTGCCTGTACTGTTGACACCAATCAAGACTGCAGCCGCCCTCGCAACTGAGAGACAGTATGCGGAAAAACTTGCGGCTATTGAATCCGAGAATGGTGAGAAGGAGGGACGCAATAAGGCTGGAGAAGAAGAGGAGGCTGGCGAGAAGCAAGGAGTTTCAAAGGCCAATGAGCCTGGTGATTTGATTGAGTTCGATTGAGGCTATGTTCGCATTTATCACAATTCGTTGTGGTAGTGACATTGTTTAGCTTGCCCAGTCAATCAGGGAGTGAGCAGAATGGTGATGGAGATTAGCCAGTATTCAATAACATAGATAATAGGCTGTGCCGAAGTATACGATGCTCACAGCGTCCTCTAGGCTCGAAAGAGAGTCTTCTCAGAGGGCGGGCGACAAAGTAGAAAAAGCTAATGGTTGTAGAAAATGTTTTTCTTGGTACTTCCCTTCTAAATAAATATATATATTTCCAGAACCCAATTCAATCTTATGTTTATATCTTGTGTATGACAGACTCCTGATGTCTATCGTCGCTGAGAGTCCACATTCTGGGGCGGTCGACGTTTCTCAGAAGTGCACGGATTGGAATGACGTATTCCGACCGCCGAAGTGAAACGGTGTCCAGGTCCAGTTTGGTTGGCCCAAAGCAGTGATTGGTGATTAGGAGAATGCTGACTATGCTTGATATTCTGCTCATCTCAGCCTTTATATTGTCCCGGCCGTCTCCTGATCGCGGAAGTAGCACGATGGAACTTAGGTTCCTATCATTGGGCGTCACCGTCCCGAGCTCATGATCGCGAGACTGCGCAAGTGGGTATTGAAACTTAATCTGAAAGCTTGCCGGATTGTCAGGGTATTATGATATCTCGATGACATCAAACTACTAGTAGACTGGGATGTTTTCACTTCTTCCTCGCTCTGGCCAGAGACTCCAAGCAGGTACTGATTCAATCAAAAGATCGACTACTTGGACAATCTACAAGCTCTTTCCATTCATGACCATGGCATCAGGCAAGGGGAAATACGACCACCTGGTATTGGCGTCTAGCAAAGGCCCTTTGAGGATCCCACTGTCAGGACGCCTGCTCCTAGACAACCCATTCTACAACAAAGGCACGGGCTTCACATCCAAGGAACGGCTCGAATTCGGGCTCAAGGGACTCCTCCCGACCAACATCCAAACACTCGATGAACAGGTCGCGCGCGCCTATCAACAGTACAGCAACCAGAAGGATGATCTGTCGAAGAACACGTTCATGACATCGATGGCGGAGCAGAACACCGTGCTCTACTACCGCCTGATCCAGGACCATCTGAAGGAGATGTTCAGCATCATCTACACGCCGACCGAAGGCGACGCGATCGAGAACTACTCGCGCGTGTTCCGGCGCCCAGACGGCTGCTTCCTGAGCATCAAGCATCCCGACGAGGTCGAAGAGCGCATGAAGAAGTTCGTGCGGTCGGACGAGCCTGACGGCGGAGTGGATTACATTGTGGTCAGCGACGGCGAGGAGATCCTCGGGATCGGCGACCAAGGCACCGGCGGGATCCTCATCAGCGTCGCCAAACTCGCTCTTACGACTATTTGTGCGGGCTTGCACCCGGAGAGGACGCTCCCAGTGGTCTTGGACACAGGCACGGACAACGAATCACTGCTCGACGACGACCTATATCTAGGCCATCGTTTCAAGCGTGTCCGTGGTGAAGCCTACAGCGATTTCGTCGACCGTTTCATCAAGACCGCGAAGAAGCTGTTCCCGCAAGCGTACATCCACTTTGAGGATTTCGGGCTCACGAACGCCCGGACACTACTCGACAGATATCGCAATGAGACTGCCGTTTTCAACGACGACATCCAAGGGACGGGCTGCGTCACTCTCGCCGCGATCATGGCTGGCCTTCATATCAACGGTGTCAAGATGAAAGATCTGCGAGTCGTCGTCTTTGGTGCCGGAACTGCCGGGTGTGGCATCGCGGAGCAGATCCAAGCTGCGATTGCGACTGAAGCGGGGAAGAGGAAAGACGAAGTTACAGACCACATCTGGTAAGTCGTAGCGTTTCCCCCGTCCATATCTTCCTTCCCCTTCAGTATCAAGTCAAGGGGACAACGTACCAGACACTTCTCACCAACAATCGACTAACCACACCACTTCTCCACCCCCAAACAGGTGCGTAGACAAACCCGGCGTCCTGCTCGACTCAATGGGCTCGACACTATCAATAGCCCAAAAGCCGTTCGCACGCCGAGCGTCAGAATGGGAAGGGAAAGATAGCCGTTCTCTCGCATCCATCATCGCCGAAGTGAGACCGCACGTACTGATCGGCACGTCGACGAAACCGGGCGCCTTCACGAAGGAAGTGGTCCAAGAAATGTGCAGGCATGTCGAACGGCCCCTGATCTTCCCGCTCAGCAACCCGACGCGGCTGCATGAGGCCAAGCCACAGGACATTGCGGAATGGAGCGGTGGGCGGGCGTTGGTAGCGACTGGCTCGCCGTTCCCGGCGGTGCGGTACGACGGGAAGGAGATCGAGGTCGCGGAGTGTAACAACTCGGTGTGTTTTCCGGGGATCGGGCTCGGCGCGGTGCTGTCTCGGGCCAGGCTTGTTACGGACAGGATGCTGGTCGCTGCGGTCACCGCGCTCGCGAAGGAGGCGCCCGCCTTGCAGGAAGATGGGGATGGGGATGGCACTGTGGCTGCGTTGGTCCCGGACGTGCAGGACGCTCGTCGCGTTAGCGTCAAGATCGCCATGGCTGTCATCCGCTGCGCCGTTGAGGATGGCCTCGCGCAGGTCCAGGATATCCCTGTCCACAGCGATGAGGAGTTGCAGGACTGGGTCCAGGCCCAGATGTGGGATCCTGTCTACAGGGAGTATCAGAAGGTCTAGTTGGGTACACCATACACGCAGAGAGGATCAGAGGACTTCCA